>SPLK01000132.1_pt1 | contig 35147 bp, 37 predicted proteins | sample 2456111 | NCBI WGS metagenome assembly SPLK01 (sample SAMN11156906, study PRJNA527647) | hot springs metagenome | biome: Geothermal region; feature: Hot spring; material: tree branch in hot spring; isolation source: hot spring sediment rich in lignocellulosic material ... | reverse complement strand
TATACTTGAACAAGTTATACTTTGTCAACAGTCTGTAAAACCTTCGGCTTAAAGCCGAAGGTTTTGAAAAATATTATGAGAGCTAATATCAATCAAAAACTCTTATTGCTTCTGAAGGTGGTATTTTCCTTGATAAATCTGCTGGTATAGAAACAAATACAGTCGTTAGCCCAAACACACTTAAAAGTGTAAGAAGTACCTTACCGTAAGGAATTACAATTTTGAAAGATGGTAATAAAGGACTTACAAACTTAATAAGGTCGTTTATTACAAAGATGCTTGAAATCACAGCAACTATAGTGGCTACAAAAACAACGATTAATCCTTCAAAAATGAACATTTTGAATATTGTATTTCCATCTGTTCCAATGGCTCTGAGCATTCCTATGTCTTTCTTTCTTGCGTAAACATTTCTGAAAGTTATTATCGCAAGGCCTGCAAAGCCCGCGAAAAATCCAAGGTAAAAAAGCTGAAGTGACAATGTTACGAGATTATCTATAGCTGTATACATCTTTTCTATCTCTGCAGTTAAATAAACTGCTGCATCAAATTTTCTTGTTACAAATTCCTGAGCTTCCAAAGCCTTATTTTTGTCTTTAATAACTCCAACATAACCGCTAATCGATCCAAATATTTTTTTGTCCTTCCAGATTATAATACCATCCATTGGTAACAACGCTTCGGTTGGATCGTAAACTCCTTGAACAACGAAACTTTCAGTTAATTTTCGAGAAATTCCGGGAAGAATACCTTTAATTGTGAGTGTTAAAGATGCACCTTTGTCAACATCAGTGAAATTTTTAGATATATATATAGACTTATCTGGAATTTCTTTTGGATTGATTTTAGACAAATCTTTCATTAGTTTTTCAGAAGGTAAGACGAGTTTTTCAAATATTTCTTGACTTGATATTATGAAAGAATATTTCCTTTTTTCCCCTAACTTGCTTGCTTCAACAAGTTGAATGGGTACTAGCTTCTCAAACTTCTTTTTGAAATCTTCATCGTTTAGATATTTATAAGACCCAAAGAAACTTTTAATAGGATTTTCGATTATTATAAAGTTGTAACCAAATGCCCCTTCTTCTTTTTTTGATTCTATATACTTTGAAATACTTGTTGGTACAATCGCACTCACTAATATTAAAATAAGCGTTATTGAGTAAACAACAAAGATTATAAAATTTCTCTTTTTGTATTTTTCAATGTAAGATATAGCAAGTACAATGTGGATACTCTTAAATTTCTCAAATAGGAGTTTAAGGTAAGGTAGTAATCCAAATATTAAGTAAATGCTACCAATAAGAACAAAACCCGAACGAATCAAAAAATCTTTGGCTGTCCCAGATGAAAGAAGTGGAACTATAGAAATCAATATAGCTAATCCATAAACAAGTGTTACTATATTTTTTCTGTTTATTTCACCAATAAAGTTAATGATAATTGGTATCAACGAAAGTATTCCTAACAAAAAATAATTCAAAGAAGTTCTGTATAGTACAAACAAAAATAAGATTACAACCAGTATAGCTAAAACATTGAAAGCTTTACTTCTCTTTTTCAACTCAATATTTCTACCACTGTAGAGGATAGAAGGAGATATATTAGAGAATTCTATGCTTTTGTATGTGAGTATTATCATAGGTACAATGGCGGCTATAAAAATACCAAATATTATGCTTGAGAACTTAATATTGAATGGTATTTTATCCTGAACAAACGCAAAAAGCTCATCCGTTCTTTGGAAGGAATTTACTTTGTAAAGAAGATATCTACCAAATCCAACGCCAGCAATCGCACCAACTATTTCTGATAAAATCAAATATGCAAGCCCCTCAAGGAACAATATCCAAAACATCTGAGCTCTTGAGTACCCAATTGCCCTTAATACTCCAAGCGATATTTTACGTTCTTCGGCAAGAATTCCAAAAAAGGAAGCTATAAACAAAAAGCTCGATAAAATAGAAAAACCGGAAAATCCTATGAATAAATATCCTATTATCTTGTTCAACGGTGATGTCGCTAGTCTGTACTTTACAGCATTTGTTCTAATTGACCCCTCTACTTCTTTCAACTTTTCAGCAAACTTTTCGTGCTCATCAACGGGTAGGTTGAGAGTAACAAAGTACGCATTTGGTTCTTTTAAAGGATATATACCGTATTCTTCAAAGAGTGATTCAGGCAAGAATATAGTTCCGTTTGACGAACCGGTTTCCCCTCGGAAGTTCAGTTCATCTTTTCCAAACATTTCTATTTTAACTTTGAACGAACCTTTTGAAGATATTATCTCTATCTCATCACCTATTTTCAAATTAAACGCTTGAGCGGTATCTGAGCTTATTGTAATTTTTTCTACGCTTTTCCCAACGTACTTTCGGAATTTTTCAGATACAGCTATAGCGTACATATCAACGTACTTCGAACCAATTTTTGCAGTGATTTGAGCTAATTTCACAGGTACAAAATCTGTGACTTCACCAAATTGTTTTAACGCTATTTCAACTTTATCAGAGTTTATAGCTTTTGGAAGAAATATAGTATCAGATTTATCTTTAATGACTAAATCTATCTTCCCAAAGTTTTTTGTAATTTTTTGTTTTAAATAAATATTAACTGAATCATTTAAAGAAAGGCCACCAATGAGGAGCATGGTGGCCACAAACGTTCCTAATATTGCAAGTAGTCCTATTTTCCAATGTTTTGCGAAATTTCTAAAAGCTATTTTTAGTATCATACTTATCATCTCTTTTCTAGTTCAAAACTCTATCGTGATTTTATCAATCTTCCTCTGTTAATTTTTGCAGCAATCTTAAATATCTGCTTCTTGATGGATGTCTCAATTTTCTGAGTGCTTTGACTTCTATTTGTCTGATTCTTTCCCTTGTAACACCAAAAAATTGACCAACTTCTTCCAGGGTCATAGGCTTACCATTGTATAGCCCGTATCTCATTTTTAATACTTTTTTCTCACGATCATTAAGAGTTTCAAGTAATTTATCTATTTCTTCTCTCATAAGTGTTCTAATTGCTTCTTTTTTGGGTGAACCTATGCTTTCGTCCGCAATGAAATCTCCCATTGAAGAGTCATCTTCTTCATTAACAGGTGTTTCTAAGGAGAGTGTCTCGGGAGCTGCTTGCAATATTTCCTCGATTTTGTCTACGGGCTTTCCAACTTGTTCAGCAATATATTCAATCGATGGTTCCTCACCATGTTCTTGAACATATTCGCGCTTTATTTTCTGTATCTTGTTTATGGTTTCAACCATATGTACAGGTACCCTTATCGTTCTTGCCTGGTCTGCTATAGCCCTAGTAATAGCTTGCCTTATCCACCATGTTGCATAAGTTGAAAACTTGTACCCTTTGGACCAATCGAATTTTTCAACCGCTTTTATCAGCCCAAGGCTACCTTCTTGGATAAGGTCCAAGAAAGACAAACCCTTTCCAAGATATCTTTTCGCCATGCTTACAACAAGCCTAAGATTTGATATTATTAGTTCTTCTTTGGCTCTTTGATCTCCCATCTGTGCACGTTGAGCAAGCCTTTTTTCTTCAGATGGTGTTAAAAGCCTTATTTTACCTATATCCCTGAGATACATTTTTATTAAATCTTTTGGTTCTGTGCTGTTGAATATTTCTGGGCTCTCTGAAAGATAAGCTTTAACTTCTTCCTCTATGTTCATAAGATCCGTTGTATCTCTAATTTCTATTTTGTTCTTTTCGAGGGTCTCGTATACCATATCCAAAAAGTTGCTATCAAGTGAGTCAGCATCCCCTGGTGGAAATGTCCTATCGATATCATCGTAAGTAATATAACCCTTCCTTTTGCCAAGTTCTACTAATTTTTCAAGTTTCCTTTGTAACTCTTCGTTCTCCTTAATAACAGTTTTAGACACAAAAACACCTCCTCTTTATTTTGAGGACTTATTAATCATGTTTTTTTGTTTTACTAATTCCATCCGAGCATTTAGTAGTATATTTCTTTCGTCGGTGCTTACCGATTTTTTTATTAGCTCATCTATTTCTGCAATTCTTTTTTCAATCTTTCTAATTTGAAGGTCTTTCTTTATATTTTCAAGAACTTTTTCATCCACCTCGATATCTATCTTCTCTAAGCATTCTTTAACAAAACTTCCCATATCTTTAGACAACTGTTCAAGAGAAACGTTCAAATCTTTTGCAATTAAGAAAAATTCTCTGGCTTTTCCTTCAAGAATATCTGGTGAAAAATCCAATGTTTTAAACAAATCAGGATAGTTGAAATAAATATATACAAGGTAATCTTCAGTCTTTGGAATTTTTACTTTTCTTTCCTCTATTTGTGCATTATAGATTGTACTTTTGCCACTATCAGCTGTTATAGTTGAAAATCTTGATTTAATAACTTCTTTTTCAGAGTTAAGCAAAGAGGCTATCCGTTTGTAAAAGTTATCAAGTGCCGTTGGATTGAATTCAAAAACATTTTTCCATTTTGCAAGGTTCCTTAAAAATGTGTTGACACCATTTGGATTTGATAAATCGTATTCACGTGCTAACACGTTAACAACAAAAATTTCAGAGCTTTCAGAGTTATCTAACGCTTCAAGTAATCCATTGCTACCGAATTTAAAATATACTTCATCTGCATCTTTTCCTTTTGAAAAATTGGCAACAACAACATTGAACTTTTCTGAAAGCAAAGTTTCTATGTTCCTTAGCGTTGCTTTTATACCAGCACTGTCGCTATCGAATGCAAGAATAACGTTATTTGTGTATTTCTTCAATTTGTAAATATGTGACTTTGTAAGCGCAGTTCCAAGTGTTGCAACTGCATTTTTAATTCCAGCCCTATGAAATGCTAGGGCATCGAAGTAACCTTCGCAAATTATAACGTAATCTATTTCTTTTATGTATTCTTTTGCACTATCAAGCATAAATAAAGTTGATGTTTTCTTAAACATCAAAGTATCCTGCGAATTTAAATATTTAGGCACTCCATCGCCAACTACTCTTCCACCAAAAGCTATAACTCTTCCATAATCATCTTTTATAGGTATAATCACACGACCTGAAAAAGGATCGCTATGTCCGAAACCAAACTTTTCAAGCATTTCCTTTGAAATTTGCAATCTTTGGGCAACTTTCTGTGGTAGCTGCGAGTTTGAAGGTGAAAAACCAAATTCGTAAAGTGAAATTTCCCTTTCGTTAAATCCCCTTTTTTTTAGATAATCAACGATATTTGGCGACTTTCCAAGTACGGCAATATATTCTTGATGTAATTGTTTATAGAAAGAGTAGTAAAGATTCCTTGTTTCATCTTCTTCTGTGAAGTTTACTGTAATTCCAACACGTTCTCCTAGCTTTTTAATTGCCTCAGTGTAAGATATATTTTCAATTTGCTGAACAAACTTTATAACATCTCCAGAAGCACCACAACCAAAGCAATGATATATATTTTTGGTGGGACTTACGTAAAAAGATGGAGAAGTTTCCAAATGAAAAGGACATAGGCCTCTGTAGTTAGAGCCTACTTTTTGAAGATTTACGTATTCAGATATGACTTCCACAATATCATTCTTCTCTTTAATTTTCTCAATAATGTCCTTTGGAATCATAATCAAATAAGCCAACCTTATTATGAAAAATCATGAGATTTAGAGTTTTTACTTTGAAAGGATCCTTAAGCTGAACATATCAAGGAGTGTTTCAGAGACAGAAACTTATCATGTAGATTCAATTATATTTAATCATATAAGATTAAATAAGGGTAGCAGAGGAGAACTCTTTTCCATCTGCCACCCAGATTGGTTTTGAGAGCACAAATGAGGAATTTAAGTAGGAAAATATTAACGTTTGGAGAATTGTGGAGCTCTTCTTGCTTTCTTAAGACCGTATTTTTTCCTTTCGACCATTCTTGGATCTCTTGTAAGGAAACCTTTATCTCTAAATGTTTTTCTAAGATCCGAGTTGTAACTTACAAGAGCCCTTGCAAGACCAAGCCTAACTGCTCCGGCTTGACCATTCTTTCCTCCACCCTGAACTCTAATCATTACATCAAGTGTACCTTCAAGTCCAGCAATTTTAAGTGGTTCAATAGCGTGCATTGTCCAAACTTTATTCTCAAAATACTCATTGAAATCGTTGTATTCTTTATCGTTAATTACTATTTTTCCAGAACCTGGTTTGAGATAAACTCTTGCGGTTGAAGTCTTCCTTCTTCCTGTTCCCATGTAAATTTCTGCCATTTATTTCCCTCCCCTCACAATTAGAGAAGCTCAACTTTTTCTGGCTTTTGAGCAGCATGTGGATGATTTTCGCCAGCATAAACTTTAAGTCTCTTAAATTGGTGTTTTCCAAGTACCGTTTTTGGAAGCATCCTCTTAACTGCAAGTTCTATAATTCTCTCTGGATATTTTTCCATTATTTGTCTTGCAGTTTGTGATTTTAATCCACCAGGATAACCTGAGTGGTGATAGTAAACTTTTTGATTAAGTTTTTTACCTGTGAGTAATACCTTTTCAGCGTTTATAACAACGACAAAATTACCGTTATCAACATGTGGTGCCCATGTTGGTTCATTTTTTCCTTGTAAAAGTAATGCTATTCTTGTAGCTAAACGTCCAAGTGGCTTGCCAGCTGCGTCCACAAGGTACCATTTTCTTTCTACTTTTGGAAACGAAGTCTTTTGTACAGGAAATGGCCTTGCCATTTTTATTTCCTCCCTTCACTTACTCACATTTTATTTTCTTAGTTTTCTTAACTTTCAAATATCTTTTCAATGCGTTTCCTTATAAGTCCATTAATTAACGAGTCTATTGAAAACTTTATTGCGTTAAATCCTGCTATCCATGGTAAAAATTTCAATGTTTCTTCAAATGATATTTTCCAATATTTTGGTACTACTATCATGTTCAAAAGAACCATCACACCACTAACAACTATAACACCAACTATATAGCCTATTATTTCAACAACTCTATTTTTACGCCATCTGTAAATTAAAACTGTTGGTAACAAATACGAAACCCCTGCTGCAAAGTTCATGGCTATACCAACTATATCTCCAGATTTCAATAAATAAAAGAGCAAGTTTTTGATTAAGAGAATTATTACTCCATCAACTGGACCAAAGATGAAACCTGCTAAAATCGCCAAAACATCACTCGGATCGTACTTTAGGAATCCAACTGCTGGAAATATTGGAAATTCCAAAAACATTAATCCTGTTGCGAGTGCTGACATTATTCCAATTGTAGCTATTTTGAGTGTTGTTGTTTTTTTCATAATATTATCGCCCCTAATGTAAGGCAAAAATTAGTTTAAGATATTTCACTCTTCAATAACTGTAACATATTTTCTGTTGTTTCTTGTAACAAATTTTACTGTTCCATCTTTGAGTGCGAATAATGTGTAATCTCTACCCATTCCAACATTTTGACCAGGCCAGAGTTTTGTTCCCCTTTGTCTTACAATTATGTTTCCTGCTACAACTTTCTGACCATCGAATTTTTTTACTCCCAAGTACTTTGGATTGCTATCTCTTCCGTTTCTTCCTGCACCGCTCGCTTTCGCAAAAAGTTGTATGTTAATGCGCATCATCGTTCACCTCCAAGTTAATATACTTTGGATACTGTTGTGATAAATCATCTAACGTTTCTAATAGTTCATTTATAAATCTCTGCGATAAGTAATCTTCTGGAATGTTCATGACTTTAAGATAGCCATCTTCGACAATTACTTTTGCCCCTTCTTTTTCTAATGCCCTTGCAGTATGCTGCGCTATGGTACTTACAGCTGCACAAACAATATCTTTACCCTTCCTACTGTATTCTGCGTGACCACTTATTTCAAATGATAGAAACTTACCATTTTCTATAAAAAACTTACACTTTATCATACGAGTTATATAACACGCGTGAATTACTTAATTTCAATGTTTTCAATCTTTATAGTGGTATACCACTGTCTGTGCCCTTTTATAGTCTTGTGGCCTTTTCTTGGGATGAATTGACCAACAAGAACTTTTCTCGCTTTTGCGTGCTCAACAACTGTTCCAGTGACAGTAACGTTTGACAAGTATGGTTTACCAACAAGAACCTTACCGTCATCCGTCTTTACAAGAACAACTTTGTCAAGAACAACCTTGTCACCCTGTGCTACACCGTTCAACTTCTCCGTGTGTAGTAAATGTCCAACTTCCACCTTGTACTGTTTTCCACCGTTTTCTACGATAGCGTACACAAACCTTCACCTCCTGCGATTTTTACAGGTACTAAAACACGTAGGTTTAGAGACGTGCGGGTATCCCTAAACCGTTTCAAACGCGTTTTATGTACCTTTTTTGTTAGAATAAACCAATGTTTATTTTACCACTGAAGTTTCGAAAGTAAAATAATTTTTTGTTACTCTTGTTTAACTTTTTGTTACTAAAAACAATTAGCAAGATTTTGGAATTTTTTTAGTTAAGATTTGATTTTTATAAAAATATGTGTTAAAATATATTCAAAGTCTATAAAAATATCACACTACAGAATTACAAGGAGGACAGGTACTATGGAAATATTAAAAGTCAGTTCAAAGTCAAATCCAAACAAAGTTGCGGGGGCTATCGTTGGTTCTCTCAAAAAGAACGGTAAAGTTGAAATTCAAGCTATCGGTGCAGGAGCAGTTAACCAAGCATCAAAAGCACTTGCTATCGCTAGAAGATTCTTAGAACAAGAAAAACTTGACCTCTACGCTGTTCCAGCATTCATTGAAATACAAATCGGTAATGAAACAAGAACAGGCATATCATTCAAAGTTTATATGAAATAATTACAACATTACGGTGGCAGGTTTTTTGTTGAGCAATGGAGGAAATTTCTGAAGCATTAAGAGAAGAACTAAAAATTATCGCAGAAGCTTGTATAAACGACGAAAGAATTTTAGAAATTGTCACATCAATTTCAAAGATGTCTGAATTAGAAAGAGATAATTTTAAAAGTAAAATAACAAGTTATTTTATGAAAAGAAACTCCAAAGAAGACATGGAAGCATACAAGTTTTACAAATTAATCCTTGAAAATTCAAATGCTCATAAGGTTATTGAATTGTACTCTAAAATTGTTAACTCAAAATGATTAAAATAATTATACCGGTGCCAAAAGGCACCGGTTAATTTTGAAACATTTTTACATTCTTTTTATCTTCAACAAACATGTTCAAAAAATGTGAAAAAGTGAGGTGAATTAATTGAAAGTCGGAGGTCAAGCAGTGATAGACGGTGTTTTAATGATGGGAAAAAAAGTTGTCGTTGCAGTAAGAAAGAAAAACGGAGAGATAGAAGTACAAGAATTAGGAAGTGTAAGTCGAAGTTCTAAATGGTCAAAAATTCCGTTTGTCAGAGGTTTCTTTAGTTTATTTTATTCTTTGTACTTTGGGATAAAAGCTATAAATTTAAGTGCAGAACTGTCTTCAGATGAAAAGATGAAAAAAAGTGAATCGTTTTTCTCGATACTTTTTTCAATAGTTTTAGCAATAGGTTTATTCATAGTACTTCCAGCGTATTTAACAAAATGGTTAGGTTTTAAAAATAACGAATTCATTTTTTCTCTTGTTGATGGCTTCATACGTTTAGGAGTGTTTTTACTTTACGTTTACATCATTTCTTTATTCAAAGACGTGAAAGACGTGTTTAGATATCATGGAGCTGAACATAAAGCTGTTCATACATACGAAAATGGTGAAGAATTGACAGTGGAAAACGCGAGAAAATACTCAACTATACATCCAAGATGTGGAACAAATTTTGTGATGATATTTTTAATTATAGCTATTTTAGTACATAGCGTTTTCGGCATATTCGGTCCCCTCAACATGTTGAACAGGATATTACTAAGAATTTTAGTACTTCCAGTTGTTGCAGGGATTGCTTACGAATTATTACGCTTGTTTGACAAGTACCCATCATTAAGAATTTTAGCTGCTCCTGGTTTACTTCTTCAAAAACTTACCACAGCTCAACCAGATGATTCACAATTAGAAGTCGCTATCGTTTCCCTCAGACACGCCCTTGGAATGTTCGAAATGCTTGATAGTGTTAATTTGGAAAACGAAAATAATAGCGGAAACGATAAAGTAGATGATCAACCCGAATTTCTTGGTTGATAGTATCGCAAAACCCAAGGAGAGAAGATAAGCATTAATTAGGAAAAAAACGTGTCCGAATTTTTTCACACCAATATGGTGAAGGTGATAAGTATCAGGTTTAAAAGGATTCCTTCCCAAAAGTATCCTCCTCAAAAATGAGGAGGATATTTCATAAATAGGATATCCAAAAAACACTACCAATTTCAATATATCAACTGAGATTTTTCCAGCTGAATTCAAAAGAATATATGCAACTAAAAAAGCTCCTGAATCTCCCATAAATAAAGACTCTTCAAAGTTAAAAAATAACAGTATTAGAAGTAATATTGCAATCTCAAAATTAAGTGTCATAAGTGAGTATATAATTGCAGTTCCAATTAAAAGTCCGTTCACACCATCTATTAAATTAAACGCGTTAACGATTACTATAAAAAATATAGATGTGATTATTTTTGTAGTTAGATTATCAAATCCTAGAAAATATAAATGATGAGAATTTATGTAAAAAATTCCAGCAATAAATTGGAGCAATAACTTAAGATAATATGGTATCTCAAATAAATCATCTATGATGCCTATAGCAAATACGATATAAAATACTACATCTCTAATTATGTTATTTTCATAAATTCCTAATTTTGAGAGGAATAAAACCATTAAAAATAAAATTACGCCACCTATTAGTGGCACGGGTTTATTATGTTTTTTCCTTTCTGAAGGATATTCAAGCAGTAAACTAGTTTTATTAGAAAAAAAACTGAAAATATATACCAAGATTACTTCGAAAAGTATTATTAGCAAGAAACCGGTCATTACCATAGCAACATCTCCAAACGCTATCGCTGAGTCCAAATTATCGATTCAAGAAAAAAGCTATGTAAAAAATCGCTATCGCTAAATTCCACGCCGAGAAAACTCCGACAATTTTTTCTTCCTTCCAGCCAAGAAGTTCAAAGTGATGGTGAATCGGTGCCATCTTGAATAATCTTTTCCCTCTAAGCTTATAAGAACCAACCTGTAAAATAACACTTATCGTTTCAAGTAAGAAAATTGGTGTAAAGAATAATAAAGAAAGTTCATTGTTAGTCATGAGAGCATAAGTTGAAATGTAAGCTCCTAGTGCCAAAGAACCTGTATCACCCATGAAAACTTTCGCTGGTCTTGTGTTATAAACCAAGAAGGAAAGTAAAGGCATTATTATAACGAAAATCGCTTTATATTCCATAGAACTCTTCGCAAAAAACATGAAGGGAATCATACTTGCCACAAAGACCCATCCAGCGAGCCCGTCAATTCCATCGGTAAGATTTGTAGCGTTCGAGTATCCCGAAACTAATAACATTGTAAACAAATAAAATAACCAACTTGGTACTTTTATACCAAATATACTACTTGTTCTGTATTGAAGGACAGTATGGGCAATCCATATAGAAAATAAGAATTGAAGAGCCAACTTTTGCCAAGCCCTCAAACCAAGTGAACGCTTCTTTGCAATGCTTACAAAATCATCTAAAAAACCTATAAAGCCATAGAAAAGCAAGGTAAAAATAAGCTCTTTGGGAAGTTTTAAAATTAAACCCGCAATTACTGTTAAAGATATAAAAACGATTCCTCCAGCTGTCGGTGTACCTTCTTTATAATTATGCAAATCTGGGCCTTCCTGACGGATATACTGACCAAGTTTGAGTTTTTTCATGTAATCTATGAACTTCGGGAATATGATTATCCCTAGTACAAACTCAGCTAACAAAGTTACTGCACTGTATATATCCATTTCGCTAAACTATCCTCCTTTAAAATACTAAGAATCGTTAAAAATACCTAAATATCTAAAATTTTCGATTTAACACTTCTTCGACTATTTTATCAAGTTCAACAGCACGTGACGCTTTGAAATAAAGTACACCATCGAAACTGTCGTTGATTAACCTATTGTTTAAAAAGCTTATAATTTCTTTAGCATCTGCGCTTCTGAATATTATATTCGAACAGCTTATGTCCTTTGATTCTTCCTCTTTATCATAAACAACAACACCATCAAGTTGTTCTAAAAGTTCAGAAAGTTTTTGATGATAATAAGTTGAATATTCGCCTAATTCTTTCATAGCCCCAACTATCGCATAACGCGGTTTAGGAAAATTTTCTAAAATTTCTTCTATGCCCGCTTTAAACGACTCATAGCTCGCGTTATAAGTATCATCAATTAAATATCCTTTGCTAAATCTGTGAACATTAAATCTCCCTTTTAAAGGTTTGTAATTCGCCAGGTTGAGCGGATTAAATAATACATCAATCATATCCGCAATACCAAAGGCTACTAAAGCAGATAAGGCCATCGGCTTTGTCCAATATCCAGGAAGCTGGTAATAAAATTCTTCGCCTTCATATTCAAAGGTAAGAATAGTTGATGAACCGTTGTATTCTCTTTTAGAAAGTATATAATCTCCACCGGTAGTGCCGAAATACCTACATTTTGTACATCTCATTCTTTCATCATCAAAATTTACCAATGCTTCTTTTGAATTTTCAACAATTTGCCACTTACCCTTAAAAATGTTTTCGATACTTCCCGCAACTCCGACATGGGCACTCCCCACATTAAGCAAGACCCCAATATCTGGTGGAAAAATCTTGCATAAGTATTCAATATCGCCAACTACCCTTTGAGCCATTTCGAGAATTAAAATAGATTCACCCCTATAAGAATTTATAATAGACAGTGGGAGACCTATTTCAGAATTTAAATTTCCTTCATTTTTAAAAGCAGATATTTCAGAACTTAAGACCGACCATACAATCTCTTTTGTGGAAGTTTTGCCATTTGAGCCTGTAATTCCTATAATCTTAGGCTGGAACTTTTCAACGATAGTCTTAGCTAATTGACCAAGAAATTCTACGGTGTTAGGAACGATTATTTGATTTTCAAATCCCATATCTTTCTCAACAATAGCCGCATATGCACCGTTTTCAAAAGCGTGTTTTACAAAGTCGTGCCCATCAACATTGTTTCCTTTAATAGCAACAAAAACATCTCCAGGATTGATTTTTCGTGAATCCACAACAAATTTATGACCAAATAAATCTGATAACTTCACAGGCACAAAATATCACTCCAGATTTTTATTCAATCTTCTAACATTTTATTTTTTCAATCTCTTGAATAATGGTTTTTGTTTATTTTCGATAGTATTATATCTAGCGCAACATCTCTATCTTTAAATGGAATTTTAAGAGTATCGCTGAAAATTTGATAAGGCTCATGTCCTCTACCAGTAATTAACACAACATCTCCACGGTTAGCTAAGGTAATTGCAGTGTCAATAGCTTCTTTTCTATCCAAAACAGTCAATGATAAAGAGTTTGGTCTAACACCTTTTTCAACCTCATTTATTATTTCTTCGGGATTTTCTCCTCTTGGATCATCTGTTGTGAGTATGGCGATATCTGCAATTCTCGTAACTACCTCAGCCATCATTGGTCTTTTACCTTTATCAGATTGCCCGCCGGCACCGTAAACAACAATCACTCTACCTTTGGCCAATTTTCTGGCGCTACTGATAACTTTTTCAAGTGCATCCGGTGAGTGCGCAAAGTCTATTACAACTTCTATTCCCAAACGTCTTGCCTCAGGAATTGGTTCAAATCTACCATCTACACCTCTAAAAGAAGAAATATAACTTATTACTTCATCAATTTCATAACCTATTTCAACCAGACCAGCAAGTACTAGTGTAACGTTAAAAGCGTTATACTCACCTATCATTTGTGTGTAAACTTTTTTAGTACCATAAGGTGTTCTTAAAATAAAATTCGTACCATTCCACCCGGTTGTTATATCTGAGATTTTGTAGTGTGCATTCTCGCTGATACCAAAAGTTACAAGATTTGGTACTTTCTTTCCATTTAACAATTGTACATATTCTTCGTTGATAACAGCTATACCATCTTTTTTTAGTAAATCAAAAAGATGAAGCTTTGAGTTAACATAATGCTCAAATGTCGGATGGTAATCGAGGTGATCTCTTGTAATATTTGTTAAACCGGCAATATCAAATCTTATAGTCTCAACACGTCCTTGATCTAAAGAGTGCGAAGAGACTTCCATAGAATAATAGCTTCCACCGTTTTTGTGTGTTTTCGACATATTATCCATTATAGTTATTGCATCTGGTGTAGTGTTATGGACATAAAACTTATCACCTAGAATATCATTAAGTACCGTTCCAGAAAGACTTCCATTCAATCCAAATTGTTGCATTATATGATGAAATAGATGAGCACACGTTGTTTTTCCATTCGTTCCAGTAACACCAAATGTGATTAAATGCTGATAAGGATGCGAATAAAATTCTGCCGCTAAGTAAGCTTCAGCTAGTCTGCTATCGTAAACTTGGACGTATGGGAGTTTTGTATTTATTTCCTCTTCGGTTACAAAAGCAATTACCATTCCTTCATTATAAAGTCTTTCAGCAATAGTATGTGAATCAAATTTTGAACCTTTTCTACAAATAAATAGTGTGTTTTCTTTTAGATTGTTTGAATTGTTCGAAATATGTTCAATGTCTTTATCGATTAATTCAGGCGGAATGTTTGATTTTACAACAAATTTTTCAATAGTTTCGATCAACTTACCTAATTTCAAGTTAATCACCTCTTCAAGAATAGTCTCAAACTGATCTTAGAAAAGCGAAATATCAAAAAAAACACTATAAAAATTATAACACTCAACGAAAATTATTCAACTGACAGAAATATATTTAAATTATAAAAACAGTATCCCTATCAAGGGATACTGTTTGATGAATTTTGATTTTTTGTTATATTTACTATTTTTTGTATATTGATTGTCCATCAAATATTTTTTAACTTCTCTATAAAATTTTTGACATCATTTTTGATATATTCAACGTTAATATTAATATCTTTTAGGTCTTTTGAATTATTTATTGAATTTAAAATATTTTCAAGATATTTCTCAGCTGTGTTTTCCCAAGTATATCTTTTCGCTAATTTTATGGACTTAGAGTTATCAAACTGTGTTAATCCAATATATAATTTATGCGATATATCTTCAATATCTTCTGGATCTATCAAAAGTCCCTCGTTGTTAGATAAAATTTCTAACGGTCCTCCATTCTTTGTCGCTACAACAACTAATCCACAAGCAGCTGCTTCAACTATGGCTAAGCCAAAAGGTTCGTATAAAGCTGGTAATACAAAAACTGAATGACGTTTTGCACCTATTCTGTAAAGTGCCGCTAAGCTCTGTTGATCCGTAATATTTAAGAAAAATATGCTTTTACCAATTTCAACTTTACTTTCATTAACTATCTCACGTAAAATTTCGGCTTCTTCATTATTATTTTCATCTATAAATTTCAGTACATCATCTATCCCACGAACTACAATAATAAGGTTCGCAGATTTTTTAAGTTTTTCGTTATTTAGAAATGCCCTTACAACGGCTATGTGATTTTTTTTCCTATCAATACGACTTGACATAATTATAAAAGGTAATTTCTGTCTCCCAACCGATGTTTTTGATAGAACGTTTGTTACATATTTCTCTATTATCCCATCTTGGCTTTGTACTTCCGTATTGAAAATCTTGTGATTAATTCCTGGAGGAATAACTTTGAATTTATCACTGTAAGGATCTGCTGTGTATAATTTGTGTGAGTATTGTTCGTACCTTTCTTGAGATGTACTGCAAACGATGAATGAAGAGTATTTTATCGACAAATTCTCAGCCAATATCCGCACAGAAAATCTATATTTTTTCTCAAGTTCATTTTGGTCAAATCCGTTTTTCAACATTTTTTCAAGTTTCCATGCACCCAAAGAATGCCCGGTAAAAGAAAATGGGATACCTGTTTTTTCAAAAAACAAAACACCGCTTATTCCACCATCTGCGTAATGTGTTGTAACAAAATCAGGGAACTCACCTTCTTTTTCGTATAATTCGTAGATTCTATCAACATACTCAGGAAGATACTTCCAAAGTTCTTCTTTCCTTAAAAACTTTTCGCCACCGAATGGAATTCTAACAATCCTTACGTTAGGCGAATCAGGGTAATAATCAAATGGCTCAGAAAATTCTGGCCAGTCTTTATCAATTATCTGTCTGGTGATGATGTCGACTTGTATACCCTTTGAAGCTATAGCTTTCGCAAGTTCTTTAACGTAAACAAGTTGTCCACCAAAATCTGGATGCTCAGTTAAATGACTGTCATTCTTGTCAAAATTTCCTTGAGGGTTGAAAAAAGCTATTCTTTTCACTATATTCTTCATAATCTATCAGTCCTCCAAAATGTCTTTGTTCAATTCAACATCAGCTCCAACAAAACCAAGTATGTAAGCTGCAACTTTACTCCCTATTATACAAGATTGAACAAAATCTTTTCCATTTAATATTCCATAATACATTCCAGTCCAAAAGCCATCACCAGCACCCGTTGCGTCAACAACAATTTTTGCATAACTTGGAATATGGACTATTTCAGCTCCATCTGAAGCATAAGCGCCATACTTACCAGCAGTTAAAACAACATTTTTAACTCCAACTTTATGAAATTCACCTATGTAGTAACGCACGGCATCTTCTAATGGATAATCAACATCGCCAAATATAGCTATCGCATCGTCTAAAGAAGGTTTAGAATATGTAGTGTGCTTCAATATATAATTTATCCTATCTTTTGTTATTTTGCCACACTCGAATATTTTGTCTCTACAGTTTGGGTCAAAGCTCATTGAAATGCCACTATTAATTGCCTTTTCAACAATCGAAATTGTTTTTTCAAAAGTCTCACTGAAAGAGATAGGCCAGCAACTCAAATGTAAAATTTTTATACCTTGAAAAATATCCTCACTTGGCAATTCTAAAAATCTATCTGCTCCTCTTAAAACAAAAAAATCAGGGCTTCCAGGAGTTTTTTGGACAAAGACAAGTGTGGTTCCAAAGAAATTATCTATTTGGATATATTTCGTATCCACACCATTTTGACTTAGTTTATCTATAATTCGTTCACCAATAATGTCATTCCCAACTTTGGAAAGAATCCGTGTAGGAATACCCAACTGAGCAAGGTACCGTGCTATATTACCGGGTGAACCGCCTATTTTCAGCTCAAAATGCTCGGCAGCATCAAAAATTTCTTCTGTAATCATATCGGCAAGTAATTCACCTACAAAAAGTACCATCAGACAGTCCTCCTGATAACATACATTTTTAATCTCTTAACCTTTCACTGCACCTGAACTCAAACCTGCGATTATTCTATTTTGGAATATTAACACAAGTACCACCAAAGGTACGGTAACAATTACCGCAGCCGCCATTAATTGTCCCCAAGGTTGTTCGTATTGACTTCTACCAGCAAACATAGCTATTGCAACTGGAACTGTGTAAAAATCTGGTTTTTGCATGAATGTAAATGCAAACAAAAATTCATTCCATGCACTGATAAATGTCAGCAATCCTGTAGCGACAAGTCCTGGTGCTGACATTGGAAATACAATTTGAAATAGGGTTCTGAGCCTTGAGCAACCATCTATTGCCGCAGCTTCCTCTATCTCTTTTGGTAAATCTCTAAAGAAATTCTGTAATATCCAAGTTGTTAAAGGAAGTGTGATAGCAACATACGGAATTATAAGTCCCTGATAAGTATTTATAAATCCCAGTTTTCTAAGTATAACAAACAACGAACCTAATATCGATATCTGAGGGAACATACTAACTGAAAGAATCAAAGCCATTACTATCGCTTTTCCTTTCATCCTAAGCCTTGCTATTGCGTACCCTGCAAATGAACCAAAAATAAGAGTTGTTATAGTTGTTATACCGGAAACTATTATACTATTTATTATATTAACGTGGAATGGTCTTTCTTGGAATACTTTCACATAATTTGAGAACGTTGGAGACTTTGGCCAAAGTGTTGGATTGGACTCAAACAATTCGATATTGGGCTTAAGCGACGATATAACTGCCCAGTAAAATGGAAAAATACACCAAACCAATACAAAAATAACAGCTATGGAAAGAACAATTTTGTATATTATTTTCTTAGTTTTAGTTGACATTTTCTTCACCTCACTGATCAAACAAAATCAATCAAGTTGCAGTTTTAGTGATTTTATATAAACAATTGCAAATATCGATATAAGCAAGAAAATAACAACCGAAAGCGCTGATCCGTAACCAAACCATGCACCTGTAAATGCTCTATCCATAAGCAATACCCTATTGTAAACAGCAAGAGTTTCAGTATTAACACTTCCACGGGTCATTATAAACACTACGTCAAACACTCTCAACGCATCCAAAGTTCTGAAAATAAGTGCAACTGCTATAGTAGGTCTCAACATCGGGAGAGTTATACTTGTAAATCTTTTCCATAAGTTTGCTCCATCTATTCTTGCTGCTTCGTAAAGCTCTTCAGGAATTAGTTGAAGACCCGCTAAAATTAAAAGAGCCATAAACGGTGTTGTTTTCCAAACGTCAACGGCTATAATTGCCCACATAGCAGTTTTTGGATTTCCGAGGATAGGAACTCCTTGTTCTATAATTCCCAAATTCTCAAGCCATTTTGATATTATTCCACCTTGATCATTAAACATCCATTTCCACATTTGAGAAGAAATCGCTGTTGGAATAGCCCAAGGAATAAGCATCGCAGCTCTTACCATACCTCTAAGTCTGAATGGTTGATTAACTATAAGTGCAATTAACAGACCAAAAGCTGTTTCCAAAGCTACAGAAACAATAGTAAAGAATATAGTATTCTTTAACGCAGATATAAACCTTTCATCTTTAAATAGTTCGATGTAATTTCGAAAACCAACAAACTTTCTTTCTATATCAGGCCTAAGTCCAAATTCATAAAAACTGTCATAAAAAGTCTTAAAGAGTGGGAAAAACGCTATGATAGAAATAACTAATATAGCAGGGAAGACCATCCACCATGCAATTACCGTCTCTTTTGTCTTGGCTTTCAAGGATTTCACCTCCTGAATATATTTACAGAAACCGGGGACTTTCGTCCCCGGCGGGAATATAAAGGTAGTGGGAGCTAAAAATTGTTGCCTAAATATTAAAGTACTAAATTATTTACCGAGGACTTTGTTAAGTTCTTTGGCCATGTCTTCTATCGCTTTTTGTGCCGTTGTTTGTTGTGTCAAAGCTGCGTGGACATACTTTTGAATTACATCAGAAATTTCGCTGTATTTCGCTGTCCTTGGTCTTGGAACTGCGTTAATAAACATTCCATAAAGTTCAACCATAAATGGTGCAGCTTTCTTAAGTTCTGGGTTTTTATAAACATCCATCATTGTTGGATTTTGTCCTGCATTGATTGCTTTGTAAAGCTGCTCATCATAGCTTGTAAGGAATTTTACGAGTTTCTTCGCAGCTGCTTTTTCTTCAGGTGTTGCATTTTTATTTATACCAAGCATCCAACCGCCAAGTGTTGCCGCAGACTTTCCAGATGGACCTGCTGGAAGTGGTGCAACTCCAACTTTACCAGCGACTTTTGATTCTTTTGGATCATTCAAAAGTGCCCAAGCGTATGGCCAGTTTCTCATAAATACCGCTTCACCATTTTGGAATTTTCTTCTTGCTTCTTCTTCCATATACGTTGTAACTGCTTGTGGTGATACCTTTTCTTTGTAAATCAAATCAACCATGAACTGCAAAGCTTTAACAGCCGCTGGACTGTTAACAACAACGTTTCCCGCGTCATCAAGCACATCTCCGCCGAATGATACAAGGTATTCCATGAAATCACAAACAAGTCCCTCATACCTCGCGCCTTGCCATACAAACCCGACCATATTCTTTTCTTTTGCTGTGATTGTCTTTGCCATCTTTACAAGTTCATCCCATGTCTTTGGAGCTTCTTTAAAACCGTATTTTTGGAGAAGGTCTTTACGATAGTACAAAAGCCCAGCATCTGTAAACCATGGTATTGCAACAATCTTTCCACCAACTGTAGCTGCCTTAACTGTACCAGGTAAAAACTTACTGAGTTCAAAATAATCTTTATCAGCTGTTAAATCTTCAAGATATGGAGCAAATTCTGCTGGCCAGATAACGTCAAGCATGAGTACTGTTGGTTCTTTTTCCCCCGATGCCAAATATGTGACATACAAATCATGTCTTTCTGTAGAAGAATTTGGCATTGGCATAACGGAAACTTTGATATCAGGGTTTGCTTTCATAAACCTGTCAAGTTGCGCATAAAGAACCTCAAGTTCCTTTCCTACCGCTCCCGCTGTCATTGTGATGGTAACCCTGGAAAACGTTACCACTGATAAAACTAACAATAAAGCCACAAATACAAACTTCTTCATACAAACACCTCCCAGTTTTAAGTGTAGGTATGTTCGAATTTCAAAATGAATATACCATATAATCTTTCAAACCACAAAATATTGTTTTTTCAAAATAATCAAAGGACAAAAGTGAAAAAATTAATATTACGCTTATAAACGTTTTTTATATAGTTTTTTAATCAAAAAAATGGATTTTTGGTACGATGAAATATGTATAATATGTTGTAAAATAAATTCCGATAATATATTCGAAATTCGAATATATATGTGGAAATATTGTTTCATTTTCCACAGTTCAGTTGAAAAATTAGGTCTTCATTCCAATACCTTAATTTTTAAATTCTGAAAATCGAGAAGGAGGTTATTAAGATGACGGTTGAACTTCCAGTGAAGAAACTTAGCGATTACAGTGTCTTTGCCAAAGATGATGTAGAGAAGATATTCGAAATTGGAAAAAGGATGAAAGAACTTAAAGTTGTCCACGTAAACGCGACAGCGTACGGTGGCGGAGTTGCGGAACTTTTGATGACAATTGTTCCACTAATGCGCGATGCTGGAGTTGATGCAAGTTGGGAAGTACTTGAAGCTCCTATGGAATTTTTCAATGTTACAAAAAAACTACATAACACACTCCAAGGTGCAGATATTGAAATCACTGATGAAGAATGGGCACTGTATGAAAAAGTTAATGAAGAAAACGCGAAAAAACTAAATTTAGATGCTGATGTTGTTATCATTCACGATCCACAACCTGCTTATATACCGCTTTACAAGAGCGGAAATGCACATTACATCTGGAGATGTCATATAGACACAAGCACACCAAATTTGAAAGTGTGGAACAGACTTACATCCAAGATGAATATGTACAAAAAAGCCCTTTTCCACATAATGGATTACGTTAGAGAACCATTTGATAAAATAGCTGTTGAATTTCCACCTAGCATCGATCCACTAAGCCCCAAGAATAGAGAAATGTCAAAAGAAGAACTTGAAAAAATAGCGAAAACGTATAATATAGACATGACAAAGCCATTAATAACCGTAGTTGCAAGGTTTGATCCGTGGAAAGATTTATTCTCATCTATAGATGTATATAGAAAAGTTAAAGAGAAATTTGACGTACAACTTGCAATTGTTTCCGCAATGGCAAAAGATGATCCGGAAGGCTGGATTTTCTTTGAAGATGTGCTTAGATACGCAGGTACTGATAAAGATATTCTTTTCTTGACGGACCTCAAAGGAGTAGGGCACTTGGAAGTTAATGGAATTCAAAGATTATCCACAATAGGTTTACACACAGCTACGAGAGAAGGGTTTGGACTTGTTATAAGTGAAATGATGTGGAAACAACATCCAGTTGTCGCAAGACCTGTTGGTGGTGTTAAAATACAAATAGACGATGGTATAAACGGATACCTCAGAAACGATGTAAATGAACTTTCTGAAGCTATTGTGGACCTGCTTAGTAATAAACAAATTCTCGAGAAAATGGGAAAGAATGCAAAAGAAAAAGTAAGATCGACTTACTTATCAACTGCTCATGTTAAGAGATATTTTGAAGTTATAGAAAGTGTGATTAATGGTTGATAAAATAATTATCAAAATAATTATTTAGTTACAAACGCTGGGGGAATTTTGTTGAAAAATGAAGCAAAGATACTTCTCCAAATCTTGCGAAATAAAACAATTCGTAGGAAAGAACTCGAAGAAATTATCGATGTTACCCCTTCAACTATGACTTATTTACTTGATAAGCTAAAAGGTTATATAGAAATTGAAGAGGGGGATACCAACCTTGGTAAACCCCCTCAATTCATTTCGCTTTCAAAAGACGCCTGGAAAGTTTTGTCTATAAGTGTTGGGCGTGAAAAAATTCGTGCCATACTTTACAATGCCAAAGGCGAAGAGCTTGAAAGGTCAGAATATCGTGTTAAACACGAAAATCTCTCGAACGATGGTATAACAAGTTTAGTCAAAAAAATAATTGACAAATTTTATGATTATGATAGTATCGGTATAGCTTTTTCTGGTAATGTCGTAGAGGATAAGGTCTACTCTACTATACTAAAACTTGATAAGTACGATCCTGTAAAGTCTCTAAAATTAAAAAACCTTGGAATTCCTTATGTTATCATATCTGACGTGGAAGCAATAGCCGCATACGAATCAAAAACAACTGGTAATGATAAAGTTTTCGTACTGAATTACGGAACAGGTATAGGTGCATGTTACTATGAATATCATGCACTTTTTACTCGTGATGAATTCAAAGTTATACCCCTTGGTCATATTTATCTAAATGGTGAAGAAAAATGTTACTGCGGAGCTAAAGGATGTCTTGAAACTGTTGCGTCAGATTACGTTGCGGTGAAAAATTACTTAGGTCAAAATATTGATTTCGTTCATTTTATAGAAAACGAAGAGACTTTCTGGGAAGAATTGAAAGATGTAAGAAACCTTTATAAACAGAATGAGGAAGTCGCTGAACGTGTCTATTCTCAAATTATTGACAATCTTGCGTTTGTTGTTGGGAACATAAGTATGATACTTGGACTTGATGAGATAACTTTGTACGGTGAAGGAACTTCAACTTGGTTTGCAAACAAGCTTGAAAAAAGAATAAATGAATTATCGAAAAATTTCAACGTTAGAGTACGACATGGTAAAGTTATGGATGTTGTTGAGAGAGGAACTTCCTTGGAAGCTGCCGTTGCTTTTGTAAGAAAAAAATTTTCAAAATAAGGGGTGAGCTGTGTGTACATAATATTAATTGGTGGAGGTACAGGTTCCGGAAAAACAACGGTTACGAGAAAAATAATGGAAAGGATAGGTAACGAAAAATGCGTTATGTTACCTATGGATAATTATTATAGAGATATGTCACATATACCATTAGAAGAAAGAAAAAAGTATAATTACGACCATCCCGATATGATTGAACACACACTTATAGTTAGACACGTGAAAGAGTTACTATCTGGGAAATCCATTAATTTACCAGATTATGACTTTGCACAGTACACAAGGACACAAAATTTCACAATAATTGAACCAAAGCCAATATTGCTTATAGAAGGTATATTCGCGCTTTACTACGAAGAACTTCGAGCACTCGCAGATTTGAAAATCTTTGTTGACACCGAAGGGGATGAACGTTTTATCAGAAGACTTCAAAGGGATATTTTTGAAAGAGGAAGAACAATAGAATCAGTTATACAACAATACCTTAGCACTGTTAAACCAATGCATGATGCTTACGTTGAACCCACAAAAAAACATGCCGATATAATAATTCCGAAAGGTGGATATAACGAAAAAGCAATAGATGTAGTTGTTGAATTTGTACAAAATTTAGTGTAAAATTAAATAAAGAGTTAGGCATAGCAAAGAAAATATAAAAAGATTAATTAGAATAAAAGATATGGAGGTATAGAATGAAGGTTCATATTTTTACTTATGGTTGCCAGATGAATGAAAATGATTCGGAAATCGTTAAACAACTTTTGAAGGATGAAGGTATTGAACTAACCGATGACGAAAATGATGCTGATGTTGTGATTTTAAATACGTGCGCCGTTAGAAAGAAATCAGAAGAAAAGGTTTACAGTCATATAGGCAAATTAAGAAAAAAAGGTAAAAAAATTGGAATAATGGGTTGCGTTGCTGAAAAAGAAAAAGAAAACCTCTTTAAAAGAGGTGTTTCTTTTGTTATAGGTACGCGTGCTCTTACAAAAGTTCCTGATGCAGTTTTGAATGCTAAAAATGGAAACAAACAAATTTATCTTGAAGATACGTTGGATGAAATCGAGTATCATAAAGTCGAAACACGTTCATCAAACCACCATGCTTGGGTAACAATTATACACGGTTGTGATAGATTCTGTACATATTGTATAGTTCCATACACACGTGGAAGAGAAAAATCTAGACCAATCGACGAGGTACTTAAAGAGGTAGAATCTCTTTCACAAAGAGGATACAAAGAGTTCACGTTCCTTGGTCAAAACGTAGATGCTTACGGAAAAGATTTAAGAGATGGCACATCTCTCGCAAAACTGCTTAAATTAGCCTCACAAATTGATAACGTCAAAAGACTTTGGTTTTTGACATCTTATCCAACGGACTTTTCACTTGAAATTCCAAAGGTGATGCTCGAAAGCGAAAAAGTCGCGCGTTCAATTCACCTTCCGGTACAACACGGAAGTGATAAAATTTTGAAAGCTATGAACAGAAGATACACACGGCAAGAATACATTGATTTGATTAACGAAATTCGAAAGATAGTACCAGATGCATCGATATCAAGCGATATAATTGTTGGTTTTCCTGGTGAAAATGATGAAGATTTTGAAGCTACTGTCGAACTTGTTAAGTTATTGAAATTTGAAAGATTAAATTTAGCAGTCTATTCTCCACGTGAAGGTACTGTCGCGTGGAAATATTTAAAAGATGATGTGCCTTATCAGGTTAAAGTCAGAAGGATGTCGTATCTTCTAAACCTTCAGAAAACTATAAATAAGGAACTAAATAAAAGCTACCTTGGGAAAGAAGTTGAAGTTATCGTGGAAGCACAAGCAAAAAATGGCTTGTTCTATGGAAGAGATATCAGAAATAAAATAATTTCGTTTGAAGCTAACCCGGAATCGATTGGTAAAAATGTGATTGTAAAAGTGAATAAAATATCCGCAGGGCCTTTGTACGGTGAAATTAAAAAAATCTTAGACTAATTTTGGAAATTCTAATGAAATTTTAAGGTTTGTGTGTTATGCTTTTTAACGGAGGTGATAATTCATGAATATTACAAAAAAGCTCATACTCAATATTACTATTTTCATGGTTCTTTTAGCTCTTTTATCAAATCACGCAATGGCTGCTGAGTATGTTGTAAAAGTAGACAACATGCAATTAGGTACTGTGAAAGTACAGGAGACAAAAAATGGCTGGATAAGTGTCAGTGAAATAGAGTATGGTGAAAAGTATGTTGTTGAGGCAAGAACATTGTATGGTAAAAATGGAATGTTCCAAATATACGAAGCAACTTTCAAGACAAACAACGAAGTTGTCGCAAAAATACTTGGTACAAACAAAAACGGAAGAGTAGGTATAACACTTTATATGTATTATAATCCAAAGTCACCATCTGTTAAAACATTCAATTTTGATTCACCAAACTTTGTAATTTTAGACAATAACTTTATAATCCCTCATTTTGAGATGATGTTAAGAATGCCTCAACCGACAATGAATATTATCATTCCACAATCGTTGTTTGACCCATCAAAAACGGAAAAGGCAACAGGTATTGCTCAACTTAAGAGAATTTCGAAAGATAAATACAGCTTTTCATACGAAGGAACGGAAATAACTATAACGACAGACAACTTTGGAATTATGAAAATGGAATACTCAAATGGAATAACAGTTGAAAGGGTGAAGAAATAACTGAAGACATCAGATTTCTTAAAAAAATATGGTGTGACACTAAAAAAATCACTTGGGCAAAATTTTCTTTCAAGCGAAATTTACGCGGAAAAGATAGTAGGACTTTCTAACGTAGAAAAAAACGATACGATACTTGAAATAGGTGCTGGAGCAGGAACTCTAACAGTTGCACTGGCTAAAACCGGTGCAACTGTTTTTGCTATTGAAATAGATAATCGAATGGAACCGATACTGAAAGAAAGACTTGAAAAATACGATAACGTAAAAATAATATTTGAAGACTTCTTAGAAATGGATATATCCTTTCTTCCAAATGGATATAAATGTATTTCGAATATTCCATATTATATAACGGCTCCTATATTAAAAAAGCTTTTATTTACAAATTTCAGTATGCTAACTATAATGATGCAAAAAGAAGTCGGTGAAAGACTACTTGAAAAGCCTGGTAGTTCTAACAGAGGTTTCTTAACAGTTGTACTACAAACTGTTGCCGATGTTGAGAAGTTATTGTTGGTTCCAAAAAGCGCATTCGTACCAAATCCCGATGTCGATAGCATTGTGCTGAAAATCACAAAGAAAAAAGAATTCCCATTTTCTAATTTATCTGAATTCGAAAGTTATTGGACCTTCGTTTCAAATTCGTTTTCACAGAAAAGAAAGACAATTTCAAATAACTTAAAATCTATGGGAATGGCAAAGGAAGAAATTGAGAACTTACTTAAAAACTTAAACATTAAAACAAATGCACGACCTGAAGAATTATCTACTGAAGAATTCTTAAGCTTATGGAGGATGGTTTATGGTAAGGAAAACTAAAACTTTTGTTTTTGACCTTGATGGTACGGTACTAACTCCAAAAAACGAATTTCCATTAGAAACAAAAGAACTGATAATGAATATTCTAAAAAAAGGCGACAATGTCGTTTTCGCAACTGGCAGAATGCACATTTCAGCCAAAAAATTACTTGATAGAGTTTTCGGAGAAGATGTTTTTCCAATAATATCCTACAACGGGGCCGTTGTTTATGTACCAGATAAAGGCTTCATATTTGAAAAAACTCTTGAATTATCAACTGCTCATAAGGTAATTGATTTCTTTAGAAGGAACAATATCCATGTCCAAACTTATGTAGAAGATATTCTTTATACGGAAAAAGATAACGAAGAAATAAAGTTATATTCTAAGCATGCTGAGGTACCATACACTGTTGTTGATGATTTAAAAGCAATTCATCAACCCCCAATAAAAATCCTTGGAATTGGCGATCAAGAACTTCTTGACCGTTTAATTCCAGACTTGAAAAACGTTGTTGGAAATTCCGCGACAGTTTTCAAAAGTTTTTCTATATTCCTTGATGTAGTTCCCGCTGATGCAAATAAAGGTATCGCTCTTCGTTTTCTTGCCGATTATCTTAAATTCGATTTAAGTGAGACTATAGTTTTCGGAGATAACGAAAATGATATCTTCATGTTTGAAGTTGCAGGGCGAAAAATTGCAGTATCAAACGCTGTGGAAAAACTGAAAGAGGTGGCTGATTTTGTCAGTAAATCCAATGAAGAAAACGGTGTGTACTTTGCTTTTACTCAGCTTTTTCCTGAGTACATCGTTTAGCGCAAATTTCTATAATTTTTATAGTAAAAAATTCATCTCAGACGAAAGATTAGAATATATACTAAAAGATGTAAGTTTACTTACATTAGGAAGTCTCGGTAATCTATCGTTGATAATCGACGTTGGAAAGTACGTAGGAGCTCATGTTAAAAACCAAGGATACGCATATTATATTATGGGTCCTATCGATTCACTCAGTATAGACGATGAAGATTACTTTTACCGTGTAAACAAATCTCCGTTTATAACAGCTGATGTTTATGAAAAATTCGCAACAGGTTTATCTATCGCAGGTGTAATACCTGTTTTCGACGGTAGAGGTAAGATAGATACGAATCTCGTCTCATCGCTGATAACTCGAAAGCTTACATACCCTGTAATTGTAGAAAGTTCTGGTAAAGCAAATTTACTAAGAAATTTAGGTTATACCGGGGTTTTTATATTAGAAACAAGTGATGGTTACGAATTTTTGAACGGAAGATACACACCGCTTTATTGGAGTATAAGTTTACCGAATGGTGAATCTATCAGAAGAAATGTACTTCTAAATTCCATAATATACATCAGTCAAGGAGATATTAAAATTAAAAAGCCGTTTTCAAATAATGGAATTGTTGTATTTTCAGATGAAGAGTTTGTAATTGAAGAAGCTAAAAAAATTTTGGGAAAAAAAGCGGGACCCGGTAGGATCCCGTGGTAAAATTGAAAGCATTTTTCAATCCAGTTATTGATTTAAAAATTATTTTTTTATATTTCTGCTCCCAGGTTTCACAGCTGGAATATTCACCTTGCAAAGTATGCATTCTTCTGGTTTATAAGTTGGGAAGTCAAATTTCACAAGATACGTGTATTTTTTACCACTATCTTCGAATGGATTTTCCTTCCCTGATCTGTTTATTATACTTGCAAAGCCAACGACTTCTGCACTGTATTGATTAACAACTTCAACAACCTCAAATGTAGATTTTCCAGTTGTGACAACATCTTCGACAATCAAAACTTTGTCATCTGTTGTTAAATCAAATCCTCTTCTTAATTTCATTACTCCATCTTCACGCTCAGTAAACATAGACCTTACTCCAAGGAACTTTGCGACTTCGTATGCAACTATGACACCACCAAGAGCCGGACCAATTACAACTGTACACTCTATACCTTGCTCTTTTACTTTCTCAGCTATCAATCTCCCAATTTCTTGACCATATTCCGGATATTCAAACACCTTTGCACATTGTACATAATTCGTTGAGTGAAGTCCCGAAGAAAGTATAAAATGTCCTTCCAAAAGTGCTTGTGTTTTCTTTAAAATTTCGATTACTCTTTCCATATTTTCACCTTCTCTTTAATCTCCCTAATTTTTCCTTCAGGGTCATTCGACTTATAGACTTCCCTACCTATGACTGCAAAATCAGCTATACCAAGTATATCCCACAAACTCACAACATCTTTTTGATCATCTTTCCCCTGCTGCATCCTTATACCAGGTACAAGAATCTTTCCACCTATGAATTTTCTCATAACAACAGCCCAAGTACCAGGTAAGACAAATGATGAACCTAATCTCGAAAGTCCGATGATAATCAGTTTAAAATCTTCTAATTTTCCGGGCAGTGACGTAAGTTTAATAACCGAAAAGATATGTTTATCAGTTGATTCAAGCGCTGCGCGGACAGCCTCTATTCCGGCATTCGCATGTACGGTAAAGCCAACTATTCCAGGATGGTCCCAAGATTTTATCGATCTAGCGACAGTCGAGGGAATATCTGAAAATTTCAAATCTAATATAACCTTATAACCCATTTCGTACAATGTATCGATAACTTTTTTACCGTTCACTGCAAGGTTATGTCCAACTTTTACGTAATCAAAACTTCCATATTTTTTTATAAACTCAATAGGTTCTTCCATATCCAAACTTAGCACAGGTTCGGTCTTAACGTACAGCTTCGTCTCAAAATTTTCAAGCTTTTCCCCCATGGTGCCAGTATCATTTAAAATACTAAGCATAAGAACATCCTCCCTTTAGTAAATTTTTATAAGAGTTCATTCAAAACCTTTTCATTTTTGAACAAAGCGCTTCCAACACTTACAGCATCCGCACCCAATTTTAAAAATAATTCAACATCTTCGCGTTTATAAACACCGCCTGAAGCGATGATAAAAATATCACTCAATCTCTTTCGTACTTCATAAACTGCTCTTAAAGCTATAGGAAGAAGATTTGGACCGGAAAGCCCTCCTAAAATCATCTCACCTTCATCGTTAAACATAAGTCCTCTAATTGTGTTTATAACCGTCACTCCATCCCAACCAGTATCTTTTACAATTGCCGCGTTTTCCTCCACAAAACCTCCTTCGATACCCAATTTAGCTATGAGAAATACATCAGGTACTTCTGTTCTAATTTCTTTCAATAAATTTTTCCACTCACCTATATCTGACATTATCGAAAGCCCGCCACGTTTTACGTTTGGGCAAGAGAAGTTATATTCAACAGCTATAAATTTACTAGTATAAGGCTTTATTATCTTTGTAATCGATAAATATTCCTCGAAGAAATCACCACCTAAACTTAAAATCACAGGCACTTTATCAAATAACTCATCGTATTCTCCATTCTCAAGAGATTTGATAAAAGAATGCACACCGGGATTTTCTAAACCTATTCTATTTATCAAATAACCACCTTTTGCATACATGCGAGGTGGCCTATTCCCTTCTTTAGGTTTATAAGTTACAGTTTTCGATGTATAAGCTCCTAATTTATTCCATTCGATACCTTCGATTTTTAAGTACTCCCCAAATCCACCTGGTCCGGAAGCTATTATCAGTGGGCTCCTAAGATTTAATTTCCTTATAGACATACTTCATCACCCCGAAACACAGGTCCATCTGTGCAAACATGTTTTATTCCATATTTACTTTCCACCGCACAACTCTTGCAAGCACCAATTCCGCATCCCATATATTCATTAAGAGAAATGTAAACTATTTTCTTATACAAATTTTTAACCGCTATCTTTTCCATATTTTTTGAACCTGAAACAAAAATCCAATCAAAATCAGAATCGTTTAGTCTTTCTGTCAAACCCAAAAATTCACTATCTCCAACTATAAATTCCATATTTTTATCTCTAAACTTTTCAACGAATTTTTCAGAAAAAGGCGTTTTTGAAGTCACGTAAAGTGGCACATTAAATTTTTGAGAAATAAAATATCCTTCAGCAAAACACGAAGGAGCGACAACAACCACTCCATTGCTTTCTCTTGCTCTTTCTGGTTCTCCTGGCATAAATGGATTACCTAACGGCGCAAGGATATCTATCAATTCATTTGTTTCAACAATATACCTTGTTCCATCACCAACTATTTTTACAGAAATTGCCAAGTTACCTTCAAATTTTCCCAAAGTAAATGGTTTTCTTGTAAGTCCGTATGAATCAACATCAATCATACAAAATTGACCACAATCAAAATCGAAACTTCCACCTTCAAAAACTATCAAATAGGTATCAGCTGTGATTTGAAAAACTTCCTTCTTCGATAGTTTATAACTTTTAATCTTTTCACTTGATTTATTCGATAAATTCCCCATCCCAATACACCCACCTTCCGTTTCTTCTTACTCCAAGTACTTTTCCTTTAACTTTGTATCCATTAAACGCACAATTTTTACCTTTGCTATAAAAGTTATTTCCATCAACGATATATTCAGCTTTTGTATCTATAAGAACTGCATCGCTTGGAAAATTCATATTAAAGTCAGCATAACTTTTGCCTAAAATCTTCAAAGGTTTCACAGTCAAATTTTTCAAAACCAACTCTATATCTTCAAAAATCGTTAAATAAACTGAAAAGGCAACTTCTATATGCGAACTCCCATAAGGTGCGTCTTCGTATCTTACCGGCTTTTCTGGATGAGGAGCATGATCTGTCGCAAAAGTATCGATAATTCCACTTCTAACAGCCTTAATAAGTTCATCTCTATATTTGGATATTGGTGGATTTATCTTTTGATTTGGACTGGAAATCATATCAGGTGTGAAGAATACGTGGTGAGGTGTAACTTCGCAAGTTATTTGAGCATATTTTTTAAGGTAAGTGATTACTTCTATCGATTGAAGAGTTGAAACATGCTGGATATGAAACTTGTTAAAACCAAATTCTATACCTGTCATTACTGTTCTAAATATAGCTATCGATTCGTTGGAGTAAGTTCGAATACTATTAGGAAGGTTTGTGCCAATATAAAAATCTCCTGAAAGCTCATGTAATTGAGAGTGGTCAAAGAGTAAATATGGCTTTTTATTCTTAAATCCATCTACCAAATCTTCCGAATAATAGTATATGCCATCTGTTGAATATCCAGTGATCTTTTCACCGAATTGACTATTTGCGTCATATAAATCCTCGACTTTTCCAAATAAACTAACTGTGTAATTATAAAGAACAATTTTATCTTCTGATAATTTAATATGTTCATTCAAAACATCCAAAGAATCTATAACAGGTTTTGTATTTGGTTGCAAATTTACAATAAGAAATCCTCCTACAACAGCTGCTTTTGTTAAAGAATCATAATCTTCCCCATCAATAAGTCTAACATGTGTATGCAGATCAACAAACGGTGGTGAAAGCAAAAGTCCATTGGTAGTTGCCGGATTCTCGGGAAAATCAAGTTCGATATCTTTTAGTTCAAAATCTTCTATCTTACCTTTGTAAATGTTGTAAACTTTTAAGCTTTCCACTCTCTCACCCCTATTCTAATTAAAATAAAAGCAGGACCTTCATAAAAGAAGGTCCTGCTTTAAAATATATAAAACTATTATTGGCTAACGACAAAGTGGAAAAACAATTCAAGGAAAGTAAGAAATCTTCCCTAAAAACATTCTTTCGCTGATTAGTTAAAATCCTATTATTTTGTATATTCTTCGCCTCGTTCAAGCGTACACTCAATCGGTCTTGGCCTCGCTGGACCAAATTAACCATATTATAACCACCCTTTTTGCTTATTTTAAATATTCTCGTGTGGTATTGTATCAAATACTTTTTAAAATGTCAACAACAACTTATAGACAAAACTAAAAGTTGTAAAAATCTTTTATTTAAAATAATTTTTGAACATTTTTAAAAGACAACAAACTAAAAATTTGACACACGTTCATGAAAAATGTTATACTATAGGCAAAATGGGGGTACTGGGGATAGGTGGGAGCTGTAAATTAAAAAGTTTAAGTTCGCTTGTTTTTGTGTGCACGCCACTGGCGTGCACACGTTTGTTTTATTATTGTTTTATTTATTAAATCAGAGAAAGGTACTTGGTCCCATCATCAGGAAAAACGGTTACAACTCTCTCAAATTTGTACTTTTCTTTTATATAAATTGCTCCCAAAAGATTGGCAGCTGAGGACACACCAACAAATAATCCCTCTTTCCAAAGTGTCTTCATCATATTTAAAGCTTCCTCATCATCGACTAGTATTATTTCATCTATCAACTGCCTATCTAATATCTTAGGTACAAACCCAGGAGTTATACCTTGAATTCTATGTTTTCCAGATGTACCTTTAGTTAATACCGGGGACTGCAATGGCTCTAAGGCACAGATTTTTACATTCTCTTTAAGTAATCTTTTTAAAACTCTTCCTACACCGGTTATAGTACCACCTGTCCCAACTCCTGCAACAAATGCATCAACTAAAAAGTTCATCTCTTCCAAAATTTCTGGTCCTGTCGTCATCTCATGCGCAAGCGAATTAGCTGGATTTTCAAACTGATTAGGCATAAAAGCCTTTTTTTCTGAGACAATTTCTTGTGCTTTTTCAACCGCTTTGGTCATATTTTCGACAAGAACTAAATCCGCACCTAAAGCTTTTAATATATTCCTTCTCTCAACGGAAACACTCTCTGGCATTGTGAGAATAACTTTGAGTCCCAACCGTGCTCCTAACCAAGCAAGAGCGATACCCGTGTTACCACTAGTTGGTTCCACAATAATCGTGTTTTCAGTTATCTTTCCGGATATAACAGCTTCACGAATCATAAAATAAACTGGTCTATCCTTGATACTCCCCATAGGGTTGTTTCTTTCAAACTTTGCATATATTCCATACTTATCAAGATATATTAAAGGTGTCTTGCCAATCTTTATACTTGAAATCTTACTTAAGTAACTCAACAAAAATCACCTCGGCATTAAAAATTTCAATAACCTTTAAAATGTATTTGTCAATTCAATACTATCTATTTCTTTTCGACAAACTGAATCATCCTCTAAACTAGATTTTGCTTTATTTGAACTGACAATTTTCGCAGGAATACCAGCTACTGTAGAGTTATCTGGTACATCATACAGTACAACTGAATTTGCTCCAACTTTTACGTTATTGCCAACATATATAGGTCCTAAAACTTTACACCCAGCACCTAATATCACATTTTCACCGATAGTTGGATGTCTTTTACCAGTTACTATATATTTCGCACCTAAAGTTACTCCGTGGTATATGACAGTCCATCTTCCCACTTCGGCAGTTGAACCAATTACAATTCCTGTCCCATGGTCAATTACAACACCCGGAGATATCTTTGCAGCAGGATGGATGTCCACTGAATAAATAACACGATTTAAATGATAAAAAAGATAACCAAAAAATTTAAACCCTGAGTCATAAAATGCTTTGGAAATTCTATAAAGCCTTAAAGCTTTGTATCCCGCATGAAACCAATATTGATACCAAACTTCGAAGGAAGGATCAAATTTTTTCAAAGCCTCTTTGTCTTCTCTAAGCGTATTTCTAAGACTTGAAAATTCACTGAAAAGTTTTATAATCTTTTTGCCAAAAGTCTCTTTTTCATTTGAAATAGTCACCTGAAACATGCGCACCCCATTTAAAATCACTCCTTTATATGATTTAAATATTATATTAGAACACTTGAACCATAACTTTTTATTTGTACTTAGTTTTACCTAATTTTATCACTTCTTCAAAATTTGTCAAGAAATTTTTTAATCACTTGCACAAACTCCAAAAGTTGTGATATAATAAAATTAGATTTTGTCTATAATAAAGTTTAAATACTTAAATCAAAATAAACCAGAGCAAACTAAAAGGAGGTAAAATAAGTGAACGTTACCGAACTGTTAAAGGAAAAGGGAGTTAAGCCAACTGTACACAGAGTTGAGATTCTTGATTATCTTATGAGCACTTATTCACATCCAACAGCTGATGAAATATACTATCATTTCAAGAAAGGACAAAAACTTGCTGTTATATCTAGGGCAACTGTATATAACACTTTAAAAGCACTTGCAGATGCCGGTTTGATTTCTATTATAATCACACCAGATGCAATAAGATACGACTTTGTAAGAAAAAATCATCATCACTTTTACTGCACCAACTGTAAAACAATTTACGACGTTGAGTTAGAAGTCGAATTGCCAGAAATTAAATCAATAGACAATCATGAAGTTCATCATGTCCAATTAACGTTAGTTGGAATATGTGAAAAATGTAAAACAAATCAAGAAATTTAAACCCAATAATAATCCTAAACGAGCGCTTTTTAAAACTTTGTAAAAGGGTTAAAAAGTATTTAAAAACTGTAAAATCATCACTGGAGATAGTGTTAACTTGTAGTG
>SPLK01000131.1_pt1 | contig 35255 bp, 33 predicted proteins | sample 2456111 | NCBI WGS metagenome assembly SPLK01 (sample SAMN11156906, study PRJNA527647) | hot springs metagenome | biome: Geothermal region; feature: Hot spring; material: tree branch in hot spring; isolation source: hot spring sediment rich in lignocellulosic material ... | reverse complement strand
CCTCATCCTGGCGGTGACCTTCCAGGACCTACGGAGGCTTCTCGGAGGCTAGGGTGGAGGCCACGGTCCTCATCCCCGCCTACAACGAGGAGGCCACCATCGCGGAGGTGGTGGAGGTGGCGAAGCGGGCCGGCTTCCCCGTGGTGGTGGCGGACGACGGCTCCAAGGACCGCACGGCCGAAGAGGCGGAGCGGGCGGGGGCGGAGGTGGTGCGCCTCCCCCAGAACCGGGGCAAGGGGGGGGCCCTGGCGGAGGGGCTCAGGCGGGTGAGGACCCCCCTGGTCCTCCTTCTGGACGCGGACCTGGTGGGGCTCCACCCCGAGCACCTGAGGGCCCTCCTCGAGCCCGTGGCCCGGGGAGAGGCGGAGATGACCGTGGGGGTCTTCCAGGGGGGGCGGCCCTCCACGGATCTGGCCATGCGCCTCACCCCCTTCCTCTCGGGGCAAAGGGCCTTACGGACGGAGGCCCTCAAAGGGGTGCCGGGCCTCGAGGGCGCCCGCTACGACCTGGAGCTCCTCCTCACCCGCCACGCCAAGGCCATGGGCTGGCGGGTCCGCTACCTCCCCCTAAGGGGGGTGAGCCAGGTGATGAAGGAGGAGAAGCGGGGCCTCCTTGCCGGCCTCCGCCACCGCCTCCGGATGTACGGGGAAATCCTGCGCTACGCCCTTAAAAAGGGCTAAAGCGGAGGAGCTCCACCCAGGAACCCCCCACGCGGAAGGCCACCACCCCCAGGCCCGGGACCAGGTACACCTCCTTAAGCTCCGTCCCCCCCTTCTCCGTGGTGTAGGCCAGGCGGAGGCGCCAGGCGTTGTAGGCCCCGGCCGCCACCCTGAGGCCCTCCAGGCCCTCCACCCGCCAGGAGAGGGCCACCTTTTGGCCCTGGAAGCGGGCGCTCCCGCTATGGGCCTGGCCGGGGTAGGGGCTTTGGGGGTAGAGGAAAAGGGGCGGGTCAAAGGGGAAGTACCCCTTGAGGAGGCCCACCCCCAGGAGGTAGACCCCCTCGGGGGCCAGGCGGAGCCGGTCCTCCCGGAAGACCTCGCCCCCCCGGATGTAGCGGAGCCGGTACTCCCCTCCCCCAGGGAGGAGCTCCTGCAGGGTGCCGTCGGAGTAGGCGTACCGCCCCCCCTTCTGGGGGAGGGGCTGGGCCAGGGCTAGGGCCAGGAGAAGGAGGAAGAGGCCCCTCACTCCGCCTCCCCCAGCTCGTGCCCCCTCTTGGTGGCCGCCTCCACCGCCTCGTAGAAGGCGGCGCGGAGGGCGCGGGCCTCGAGGGCGTGGAGGCCGTGGATGGTGGTGCCCCCCGGGCTTGCCACCTCGTCCTTGAGCTGGGCGGGGTGGCGGCCCTTTAGGAGCTCCCCCGTGGCCGCCAGGGCCTCCGCCGCCAGGCGCAGGGCCAGGGCCCGGGGCATCCCCATCTTCACCCCCGCGTCCGCCAGGGCCTCGGCCACCAGGGCCAGGTAGGCGGGGGCGGAGGCGGACATGGCGGTGAAGGGGTCAAAGAGGTGCTCGGGGATCTCGTACACGTCCCCCACGGTGGCGAAGAGGGCCCGGGCGAAGTCCAGATCCCCCGCCTCCCGGGCCTCGCGGGTGGCGGTGAGGGCGGTGGAGCTCTCCCCGATCACCGCGGCCAGGTTGGGCATGGTGCGCACCACCCGGCGGTTGTCCAGGCGCCGGGCCAGCACCGCGGTGGAGACCCCGGCCATGATGGAGATGTACCCCACCCCCGGGTGGGCCAGGAGGGGGGCCAGGGGGGGAAAGTCCCGGGGCTGGACGGCGAGGAGGACCCGCTCCGCCTGGGCCAGCTCCTCCGGGCGCAAGGGGCGGAGGCCAAAGGGGGCGGCGAGCTCCTGGCTCCGCTCGTAGGTGCGCCCCAAAACCCCCATCTCCTCGGGGGCCAGGAAACCCTTCTCCAGGATGCCCTTGAGGATGCTCTTCCCGAGCTTCCCCAGGCCCACAAAGGCCAGCCTCATAGGCTAAAGTTTAGCCCGCCGGAGCCGGGCGTAGTAGAACCCGTCCAGCCCCCCCAGGGGGGCCACGTAGACCCCAAGCCCCTCCCGAAGGACGGGGAAGGGGCAAGCGAAGGGCTCGAGGGCAAACTCCGGGTGGTCCTGCAAAAAGGCCCGCACCACCCCTTCCCCCTCCTCCTCCGTGAGGGCGCAGACCGCGTAGACCAAAAGGCCCCCCTCCTCCACCGCGGAGGCCGCGGTTTCCAGAAGGGCCCGTTGCAGGCGGGCCATCTCCTTGGGGTCTTCCGGCGAGAGGCGGTAGCGGAGCTCGGGGTGGGTGCGCAAGGTGCCGGTCCCCGTGCAGGGGGCATCCAGGAGGACCTTGGGGGCCTTTTCCCCTAAGGGCGCCCTAAGGTCCTGGGTGCGGTAGGCCACCTTCAGGCCAAGCCGCTCCGCCGTCTTCCGCCCCGCGGCCTGGCGCTTGGGGTTCAGGTCGTAGGAGACCACCTCCGCCCCCCGGGCCGCCAGGTGGAAGGCCTTGAGCCCCGCCCCCCCGCAGAGGTCCAACACCCTCTCCCCCGGCTGGGCCTCCAGAAGCTTTGCGGCGAAGAGGGAGGCGGGGTTCTGGGGCTGGAGGCCCAGGGCGGGAAAGTCCGCCTTGGGGCCGGGCCAGATGAAGCTCTCCGGCAAGGGGCCAGGGGGTAGCCCCTCCACCTCCCGGTAGGCGGTGACGAAAAGGGGCGCGGGCTCGTTCAGGGCCTCGGCGAAGGAAAGGTCTCCGAAGAAGCCCTCCCAGGCCTTAAGGAGCCACTCGGGAAGGGAAAGCCGCACCCATGGGGGGGCCTCCCGGGGGGCCAGGCGGCGGAGGACGGCGTTCACCAGACCGGCCAGGCGGGGGTGGCGGGCCTTGGCCTCCTCCACCCAGGGGTGGACCCGGGCGTGGTCCGCCTTGCCGAGAAGCCACTCCAACGCCCCTAAGCGGAGAACCCAGCGGATGGCCCGAGGAAGCCCCTCGGGGCGGGAAAGGTGGGGCTCCAAGAGGAAATCCAGAAGGTAAAGCCGCCGGAGGGCCCCGTAGACCAGGTGGGTGGCGTAGGCCTTGTCCCGCTCGGGCCAGGGCAGGCGGTCCAAGACCCGGTCCAGAAGGAGCTGGGCCCTGGCCCCCTCCTCCACCTGAAGGAGGAGGTCCACGGCCAGGGCCCTGGGGGTCTTGGGCTTCAAGACTCCAGGGGGTGGGCCTTGATGCTGAACTTCAGGGCGGTCCGCTCCTCGTTCTCCAGGTCCAGCTTGACGAAGGCGGGCTTCACCACCAGGTCGAGGTTGTCGGGGGCGATGTAGCCCCGGGCGATGGCGATGGCCTTCACCGCCTGGTTCACCGCCTGGGGGCCGATGGCCTGGACCTCCACCTCGCCCTTGGTGCGCAAAAGCGCCGCGATGGCACCGGCCACGGAGTTGGGACGGGACTTGGAAGAGACGCGCAACGTTTCCACTTTGACCTCCTAAAGCTCGGAAGGCCACCCCCTTCGGATGGGCGGCTTCAGTCCCATGCTAGGACAAGGGGCAGGAAAAGGCAACTAGAGGGGTTTGATCTCCAGGATGGTGTAGACCTGGGCCCCCCGCTTGCCCTTGATCTCCACCACGTCCCCCACCTTCTTCCCCAAAAGGGCCTGGCCCAGGGGGGACTCGTCGGAGATCTTGCCGCTGAAGATGTCCGCCTCGTGGCTGCCCACGATGGAGAGGGAAAGCCTTTCCCCGGCTTCCGTTTCCAGCTCCACCTGGCAGCCTAGGGCCACGGTCTCGAAGGTGCCGTTCCCCTCCACCACCACCGCCCGGCTGAGGAGGTCCTCCAGCTGGGCGATGCGGGCCTCGTTCTGCCACATGGCCCGCCGGGCCTCGTCGTAGCCGGCGTTTTCCCGCAGGTCCCCCTCCTCCAGGGCCTGTTCAAAGTCCTGGGAGATCTCCTGCCGCTTGACGGTCTTCAGGTGGTTGAGCTCGTCCTGAAGGCGCTTCAGGCCTTCGGGCGTGAGGTAGACGGGCTTCTTCATCCTTCCCTCCAGGGTAAAAACGGGGACCAGCCCCAGGGGGCCTGGGCTGGCAGCGTTAACCAGTATAACAGCGGGGGCGGAAAGCCTCCAGGAGGGGGAGGAGCTCCTTAGGGGGCGGCCCCACGGAAAGGAGGCCCACCCCGCTTCCCGCAAGGAGGAGGGTGCCCCTAAGCTCCTCTGGGCGGAAGAAGCCCGCCCCCACCTCGAGGCCCAAGGCCCGGGCCTTTTCCGCCACCTTGGCCCGGGTGATGCCCTCGAGGCCCCCCAAAAGCACCCAAAGCCGCCCCGTTTGGTAGAGGAGGGGGCTGGTGCGGCTCCCGTCCACCACGTGCCCCGAGGCGTCCAGGAGGAGCCCCTCAAAGGCCCCCGCCCTTTGGGCCTCGAGGAGGGCCAGGCGGTAGGGGAGGTAGTTCCCCGTCTTGTAGGGGGCTAGGTCGGGGTGGACGCGGTAGGCCGTGGGGTGGACCCGCACCCCCTCCCGGTAGGCCTCCGGGGGGGGAGGGGTGTAGGGCCTGGCCTCGGAGAGCCAGACCCCCTCCCCCACGGTGAGGCGGAGGCGGAGGGCGGGGCCTTGGGGGAGGAGGGCCTTTAGGTCTTCCAGAAAGGCCCTATCCCCGGGGTACGGAAGGCCTAAGGCCTCCGCGTGCCGCATAAGCCTAAAGAGGTGCTCCTCCAGCCAAAGGGGCTCGCCCCCTTCCGCGCGCAGGGTGGTGAAGACGCTCACCCCGTGGTAGAGGAGGCTTTCGGGCAGGGGGCCGTCCCAGGGCGCTCCGTTTAATAGCCTCATCCCACCTCCAGAAACCGGGCCAAAAGCTCCATCCCCCAAGGGGAGAGGATGCTTTCGGGGTGGAACTGGACCCCAAAGGCCACCCCCCCGTCCCAGATGGCCATGGGGAGGCCGTCCTCCGTCCAGGCGAGGAGGCGCACCCCCTCAGGGAGGTTCCTTAGGGCCAGGGAGTGGTAGCGGGCGAAGGGAAGGGGGTTGGGGAAGCCCTGGAAAAGCCCCTCCCCCCCGTGAAAGACGGGGTGGGCCTCCCCGTGAACGGGGGGGGCCTGGAAGAGCTCCGCCCCCAGGGCCACCCCCAGGGCCTGGTGGCCCAGGCAGACCCCGAGGAAGGGCACCCCTTCCCTCAAGGCCAGGCGCGTCCAGTCCAGGACCCGGCCCGAGGTGAAGGGGTCCTTGGGGCCGGGGCCCAGGAGGAGGTGGGTGTGGCCCTGTAGCCTCGGGGCCTCCCTCCCGTCCACCACCTCCACCTCCGCCCCCAGGGCCTTCAGGTAGTCCACCAGGTTGTAGCTGAAGGAGTCCCGGTTCTCCACGAAAAGGACCCGGGCCCCAAGGCGCCTTGGGGGCGAGGGGGGGCGCCAGGCGGCGTGGGGCTTGGGGGGGGCCGGGGGGTGGCCCGGCCTCTCCCCCCTTAGGGCCCGGAGGAGGGCCTCCGCCTTGTGCAGGGTTTCCCGGTACTCCGCCTCGGGCCTCGAGGCGATGACCACCCCCGCCCCCGCGGAGAAGTAGAGGGCCTTCCCCACCCGGTAGAAGGAGCGGATGAGGATGTTGAAGTCCGCCCCCCGGCCCGAAACGTACCCCAGGCTTCCCGTGTAGGCCCCCCGGGGGACGGGCTCGAGGTCGCGGATGGCCTCCATGACCGTGGTCTTGGGGGCCCCGGTGATGGTCCCCCCAGGGAAGAGGGCGGCGAAGGCCTCCCCCAAGGAGGCCCGGGTGTACCCCTCCACCTCCGAGACCAGGTGCATCACGTGGGCGTAGCGCTCCACGGTGAAAAGCTCCCGCACCCGCACCGTGCCCGGCAGGGCCACCCGGGCCAGGTCGTTGCGCAGGAGGTCCACCAGCATGGCGTGCTCCGCCCACTCCTTGGGGGAGGCGAGGAGCTCGGCCTCCAGAAGGAGGTCCTCCCCTTCGTCCTTCCCCCTAGGCCGGGTGCCCGCGATGGGCCGGGCGAGGAGGCGGGCCCCCACCTTCTGGAAAAGCCGCTCCGGGCTCCCCGACACCACCGCCCACCCCTCCCCCTCTATAAGCCCCATGAAGGGGGAGGGGTTCAGGACCCTAAGCCGGGCGTAGAGGGCCAGGGGGTCCAGGGGGGCCTCCACCCGGAAGCGGTGGGAGAGGTTCACCTGGTAGACCACCCCCGCGCGGATTCGCTCCTGCACCTCCTCCACGCCCTTTAGGAAGAGGGGTTCCGGGTAGTCGCTTTCCAGGGTGAGGGGCGGAAAGGGGGGCGGGGCGTAGGGCTTGGGGGAGAGGGGGAAGGAGGGGACCTCCACCAGCCGCCCCTCCAGGAGGGCGTACCCCTCGGGGTAGTAGAGGAAGGCCGCCTCGGGGAGGCCGGGGACGGGGGGGTGGGCGGGAAGGCCCAGGTGGCGGGCGAACTCGTAGGCGAAAAACCCGATCCAGGCGGGGAAAAACCCCTTCCCCAGGCCTCTTTCCAGGTAACGGAAGACCTCCAGGGCCTCCCCCACCCGCCGCCCGTCCAGGTAAAGTCGGCCCTCCCACACCTCCAGAAGGTGGCGGGGCCTAACCCCCAGGAGGCTCAGGCGGCCGAAGGGGGTCCTGGGGCCTAAGGACTCCAAAAGGGCGGGGCGGAGGCCAAGGGCGCGGGCGGCGTGGTAAAGGCCCAGCACAGAGGGGAGTATACTGGGGGCGAAGGCCATGGTCCGGCACCGCTTCACCGTGGAGGCGTACCACAGGGCCTACCAGGCGGGGGCCCTGCCGGAGCGGGTGGAGCTTTTGGCGGGGGAGGTCTACGCCGTGTCGCCGATGGGGAAGAAGCACATCCGGTACCTCATCCACCTCACCAACCTTTTGGCCGAGGCGTTCCGCCACGAGGCCCTGGTGGTCTCCCAAGTGCCCCTTTGGCTCTCCGAGGACTCGGAGCCCGAACCCGACCTGATGCTCCTAAGCCCCCCTCCCGAGCGGTACGACGAAAGACCTCCCAAACCCGAAGACGTCCTCCTCCTGGTGGAGGTCTCCGAAACCACCCTGGTCCAGGACCGTACCCTGAAGCTTCCCCTTTACCAGAAGGCGGGCCTTCCCGAGGTCTGGGTGGTGAACCTCCTGGAAGAGGTCCTGGAGGTCTACGCCTTCCCCCACTACCTCCCGGAGCGCTACGCCAAAGGGGAGAAGGTGGCCCCCAAGGCCTTCCCCACCCGCCCCCTAAAGTGGTGGGTCTAGACGCTGAAGTAGCGGGCCTCGGGGTGGTGGACGATGAGGGCGCTGGTGGAGAACTCTGGATCCAGTTGGAATCCCTCCGTGAGGCGCACGCCGATCTGGGCGAAGCCCAGAAGCCGGTCCAGCTTGGCCTGGTCCTCGAGGTCCGGGCAGGCGGGGTAGCCGAAGGAGTAGCGGGCCCCCCGGTAGCCCAGCTGGAAAAGCTTGCGCACGTCGGTGGCGTCCTGGTCTGCGATGCCCCACATCTGCCGGATGCGCTTGTGCCAGTACTCCGCCAGGGCCTCCGTCATCTCCACGCTGAAGCCGTGGACCAGGAGGTAGTCCTGGTAGGCGCCCCCTTCGTAAAGGGCCCGGGCCTTTTTTGCAGGGCCTTCCCCCATGGTGACGATCTGGAGCGCCAGCACGTCCCGCGCCCCCTGGGCGTAGGCGGGAAGCCAGCCCTCCTCGTCCCCCAAGGGGGGGGCGAAGCGGGGGCGGAAGTAGTCCACCAGGGAAAGCCCCCCGCCCTTCTGCCGGGGGAAACGGAAGCGCTCCAGGACCTCCCCCGTCTCCGGGCTGAAGACCCAAAGCTCCTCCCCCTCCCGGGCCGCGGGGAAGAAGCCGTAGCGCACCCTGGGGGCAAGCCAGCCCTCCTCCTGGGCTTCCTTTAGGAGGCGGCGGAAGTGGGGCTCCGCCTCCCGCTCCACCAGGGCCTGCCACTCCTCCCGGGAAAGCCCTTTCCGGCTGTACCCCCACTGCCCCCGGTAGAGGGCCAGCTTGTTCACGTAGTGGGCGATGGTGTAAAGGTCCAGGCCCTCTTCCTGCCGCACCCCGAAGAAGGGGGGCCTGGGGACCGAAGGGGGCTCCCCCACGGGCTTGGCCCGGACCTCCACCCTGGGGGCCTCCTTAGGGGGCCTTGGGGCCGCGCGGCGGGTGAGCTCGGGGGGCGCGTGGCCCGTGAGCTCCTCCATGAGCCTAAGGCCTTCAAAGGCGTCCTCGGCGTAGTAGACGTTGGGGTAGATGCGCTTTAGGTCCTCCTCCACGAAGGCCCGGGTGAGGGCCGCCCCGCCCAGGATCACGGGCAGGGGTACCCCCTCTCCGCCATGTACTCCAGGTTTTCCTTCATCACCTGGGTGCTCTTCACCAAAAGGCCCGACATGCCAAGGGCGTGGGGCTTGTGCTCCTCCACCGCCTTCAGCATCTCCTCAATGGGTACCTTGATGCCCAGGTTCACCACCCGGTAGCCGTTGTTGGTGAGGATGATGTCCACCAGGTTCTTGCCGATGTCGTGCACATCCCCCTTCACCGTGGCCAGGACCATGACGCCCTTCCCCGCGCCCCTCTTCTCCATGTGGGGCTCCAGGTGGGCCACGGCCCGCTTCATCACCTCCGCCGCCTGGAGGACGAAGGGAAGTTGCATCTTCCCCGCCCCGAAAAGCTCCCCCACCTCCTTCATCCCCGCGAGGAGGGGCCCGTTGATGAGGTCCAAGGGCTTGTGCCCTTCCCTTAGGGCCTCGTCCAGATCGGCCTCGAGGCCCACCTTCCGCCCCTCCACGATGCGCCGCTTGAGCCTTTCCAGAAGGGGAAGGGCCAGGAAGGCGTCCTCCCGCTTGGCGGGGTCCTCCTGGTGGGCCTCAAAGTAGGCCATGAAGGCGAGGAGCGGGTCGTAGCCGGGCCGCCTCCGGTCGTAGATGAGGTCCAGGGCCAGGGCGTAGGCCTCCTCGGGGATCTCGTGGATGGGGAGGATCTTCCCCGCGTCCACGATGGCCGCGGTGAGGCCCCGCTTCCTGGCCTCGTCCAGGAAGACGGAGTTCAGGACGCGGCGGGCCCTGGGCTTAAGCCCGAAGGAGACGTTGGAAACCCCGAGGACAAACCCCACCCCGGGCAGGCGCCCGGCAAGCTCCTCTATGGCCTCCAGGGTCTCCCGGGCCAGGGGGCGGCTCTCCTCGTCCCCTTGGGTGATGGGGAAGGTGAGGAGGTCAAAGAGGAGGTCCTCGGGGCGGAGGCCGTGGTGCTCTGTGAGGCGCTGGTACATGCGGAGGGCCACCTCCACCTTGCGGGCGCGGGTCTTGGCCATCCCCTCCTCGTCAATGGCCAGGGCCACCAGGGCCGCCCCGTGGGCCTTGGCCAGGGAGGCCACCCGGTCAAAGCGGGGTAGGCCGTCCTCCAGGTTGGCGGAGTTCAGGAGGACCCGGCCCGGGAGGTGATGGAGGGCGAGCTCCATGGCCTCCGGGGAGGTGGAGTCCACCATGAGGGGCACGGTGACCGCGGTGGCCAGGTGGGGCAGGAGCCAGCGGAGGTCTTCAAGCTCGTCCCGGCCCGTCCAGGCCACGGAGAGGTCCAGGGCGTGGGCCCCTTCCGCCACCTGCTCCCGGGCCAGGGCCAGGATGCCCTCCAAATCCCCCGCAAAGAGCATCTCCCGGAAGCGCTTGCTCCCCGTGGCGTTCAGCCTTTCCCCGATGAGGAAGAGGCTCGCCTCCTGCCTCAGGGGCACCGCCTGGTACAAGGAGGCCACCTGGGGGGGGAAGGCGGGGGGCCTTTTGGGGGCGGGGAGGCCCCGCACCGCTTCCGCCAGGGCCCGGATGTGCTGGGGCCCCGTGCCGCAGCACCCCCCCACGGCGTTCACCCCGTAGTCCACCACGAACTTCCTCTGCCAACGGGCCAGCTCCTCGGGGGTGAGGTCGTAGACCACCCTTCCCCCCTCGTTCCGGGGCAGGCCCGCGTTGGGCAGGCAGGAGACGAAGCGGGTGCTGTGCTCGGCAAAATAGCGGATCTTGCTGTCCATGAGGTCGGGGCCGGTGGCGCAGTTCATCCCCACCACGTCGATGGGGAGGCTTTCCAAGGCGGCCAGGGCCGCGGCCTCGTCCGTGCCCACCAGCATGGTGCCCGTGGCCTCCATGGTCACCTGCACCTGGAGGGGCACCTCCCGCCCCACCTCGGCCATGGCCTCCCGCACCGCCAGAACGGCGCAGCGCACCTGGAGGATATCCTGGGCCGTCTCCAGGAGGATGAGGTCCACCCCCCCGAGAAGGAGGCCCCGGGCGGCCTCCTTGTAGGCGGCGTAGAGCTCTTCCCAGGTGATCTGCCCCAAGGAGATGAGCTTGGTCCCAGGGCCCAAGGCCCCCGCCACGAAGGCCCCGTAGGGCCGGGCCACCTCCTTGGCGAGCTCCGCCCCCCGCCGGGCGAGCTCCTCCGCCCGCGCCTCGAGGCCGTACTCCGCCAGCACGTGGCGGAGCGCCCCGAAGGTGTTGGTCTCTATCACCTCCGCGCCGGCCTCGAGGTAGGCCCGGTGGATGGCCTGCACCACCTCGGGCCGGGTGGCGTTCAGGATCTCGGGGCAGCCGAAGTAGGCCTCCCCCCCGTAGTCCTCCGGGGTGAGGTCCAGCTTCTGAAGCTCCGTGCCCATGGCCCCGTCAAAGACCAGGACCCGCTCGGAAAGGGCCTTGAGGTAAGGAAACTTCCGGGCCCGGGCCTCCTTGTTGTAGCCCAGCCGGACCAAAGGGGCCTCCCCCCACCCCGCCCCCCCGTGGAGGTGGCGGCACCCCGGGCTGCAGGCGTGGACCTCCACCATATCCCGCTAGTGTAGCCAAAAGGGAGGGGCTATGCTAGCCCCATGGACCCCTTTGGCATCCTCTACACCGACCTCTACCAGCTCACCATGGGGCAGGTGTACTTCCGCCTGGGCCTGCACGAGAAGGAGGCCCTTTTTGAGGCCTTCTACCGCAAAAACCCCGACTACGGGGCCCACCAGGCGGGCTACACCGTCTTCGCCGGGCTGGACCCCCTCCTTTCCTGGATGGAGGAGGTCCGCTTCGGGGAGGAGGAGCTTGCCGCCCTAAGGGCTCTGAAAAGCCGCTCGGGGAAGCCCCTCTTTGACGAGGACTACCTCCGCTACCTCAAGGCCATGGGGGGGTTCTCCGGCCTCCGGGTGCGGGCCCTCCCCGAGGGCCGGGTGGCCCACCCCCAGGTGCCCCTCCTCAGCGTGGAAGGCCCCCTCCTCCAGGCCCAGCTCCTGGAAACCGCCCTCTTAAACCGCATCAACTACGAGACCCTCATCGCCACCAAGGCCAGCCGCGTCCGGGAGGCCGCGGGGGAGGCCCTGGTCCTGGAGTTCGGCCTCCGCCGGGCCCCGGCCAAAGGGGGGGAGAGCGCCACCCGGGCGAGCCTCATCGGGGGGGCGGACCGCACCAGCGCGGTCTCCCTCTCCCACCTCCTGGGCCTTCCCCCCTCGGGCACCCACGCCCACAGCCTGGTCCAGGCCTTCCTGGCCTTGGGCTACACGGAGGAGGACGCCTTCCGGGCCTTCGCCGAGGTCTTCCCCAACGACACCGTCCTCCTCCTGGACACCGTGGACACCCTCCGCTCCGGCCTGCCCCACGCCATCAAGGTCTTTGAGGAGCTGAGGCGGAAAGGGCACCGGCCCGTGGGGGTGCGGATCGACTCCGGGGACCTGGCCTATTTGGCCATCCAGGTGGCCCGTGAGCTGGACAAAGCGGGCTTCCCCGAGGCCCTCATCGTGCTCTCGGGGGATCTGGACGAGCTCGTCATCTGGCAGATCAAAAGCCAGATCCTGGAGGAGGCCCCCCGCTACGGGGTGGAGCCGGAAGCCCTCCTCAAGCGCCTGGTCTACGGGGTAGGGACCAAGATGGTGGTCTCCTGGGGAGCCCCCGCCCTGGGGGGGGTTTACAAGCTGGTGGCCATCCGGGAGGACGGCCGCTGGGCCCCGGCCATCAAGATCTCGGACTCCCTGGAGAAGGTCCTAAACCCCGGGCACAAGAAGGTCTTCCGGGTCTACGACCACAGGGGCCTCGCCACCGCGGACCTCCTCACCACCCACGAGGAGGAGCCGGATCCCAGGAAGCCCCTCACCCTCCGCCACCCCACGGACGCCACCAAGCACCGCACCCTCCAGCCGGGAAGCTTCGCCCTCGAGCCCCTTTTGGAGGAGGTCTTCCGGGGGAAGAGGCTCTTTCCCCCCTTGCCCCTCGAGGTCCTAAAGGAAAGGCGCCGGAAGGACGTGGAGCGGCTGGACCCGGGGGTGAGGCGGCTCGTAAACCCCCACCTCTACCACGTCTCCTTGAGCGAGCGCCTCTTCGCCCTCAAAGAAGCCCTCATCCAAAGGCTGGAAGGGGGGCATGCGGGTATACCCTAAAGGGGACTGGGGCCTTAAGAGGCCTGGCGGAGCCTGGCCTCCTCCAGGGCCTTCAGGGGGTTGTCCAGGTGGGGGAGGTCAAAGACGATCTCCCTCACCCCGCTCCCCGGGGCCTCAAACATGAGGTCCACCATGGACTTCTCCAGGATGGCCCTGAGGCCCCTGGCCCCCGTGCCCCGCTTGAGGGCCCGGCGGGCCACCTCCTTCAGGGCGGCCTGGGTGAAGCGGAGCTCGATCCCCTCCATGCGGAAAAGCTCCTGGTACTGCCGCACCAGGGCGTTTTTGGGCTCGGTGAGGATGCGCACCAGGTCGTCCTCTCCCAGGGGGTGGAGCTGGACGATGAGGGGGGCCCGGCCCACGAACTCGGGGATGAGGCCGAACTTCACCAGGTCCTCGGGGATGACCTCCGGGGATTCCTCCCGCTCCACCGCGCCTTTGGTGAAGCCGATGGCCGTCTTCCCCACCCGCGCCTTCACGATGTTCTCCAGGCCCTCAAAGGCCCCCCCCAGGATGAAGAGGATGTTCTTGGTGTTCACGGGAATGAACTCCTGGTGGGGGTGCTTGCGCCCCCCCTGGGGCGGGACGTTGGCGATGGTGCCCTCGATGATCTTCAAAAGGGCCTGCTGGACCCCTTCCCCGGAGACGTCCCGGGTGAGGGAGGGGTTTTCCGATTTGCGGGCGATCTTGTCGATCTCGTCAATGTAGACGATGCCCATCTCCGCCCGCTCCACGTCAAAGTCGGCGTTCTGGAGGAGGCGCAGGATGACGTTCTCCACGTCCTCCCCCACGTACCCCGCCTCGGTCAGGGTGGTGGCGTCAGCGATGGCGAAGGGCACGTCCAGGAAGCGGGCCAGGGTTTCCGCCAGGAGGGTCTTGCCCGTGCCCGTGGGCCCGATGAGGAGGATGTTGGACTTGCCGATCTCCGCTTCGGGGTGGAGGAGGCGCTTGTAGTGGTTGTAGACCGCCACGGAAAGGGCCCGCTTGGCCGCCTCCTGCCCCACCACGTACTGGTCCAGGTGGGCCTTGATCTCCTGGGGCCGGGCCAGGCGGAGGGCGGGCCGCTCCCCCTTGGGGTTCTGCTTCAGGAACTCGTGGGCCTTCTCCACGCAGTCCTCGCAGATGTAGACCTCCTCCACCGGGCTTTCCAGAAGCCGGCCCGTCTCCGGCGGGCGCAGGCCGCAGAAGCTGCAGTAGGCCCTATGCCTCTTCACGGGTCACCACCTGGTCAATGAGGCCGTACTCCAGGGCTTCCTTGGCCGAGAGGTAGTAGTCGCGGTCCGTATCCCGCTCCACCTTCTCCAGGGGCTGGCCGGTGTGCTTGGCCAGGATCTCGTTGAGGAGCTTCTTGGCCTTGAGGATCTCCTGGGCCTGGATGGCGATGTCGCTGGCCGTGCCCCGGGCTCCCCCCCAGGGCTGGTGGATCATGACCTTGGCGTGGGGCAGGGCGTAGCGCCGCCCCTTTTCCCCTGCGGCCAGGATCACCGCGGCCATGCTGGCGGCCATGCCGATGACGATGGTGGAAACCGGGGCCCGCACGAACTGCATGGTGTCGTAGATGGCCAGGCCCGCGTCCACCTCCCCCCCAGGGGAGTTGATGTAGAGGCGGATCTCCTGGTTGGGGTTTTGCGCGTCCAGGAAGAGGAGCTGGGCCACCACGGTGTTGGCCACCTGGGCGTCTATGGGGGTGCCCAGGAAGATGATGCGGTCCTTGAGGAGGCGGGAGTAGATGTCGTAGACCCGCTCCCCGCGGGCGGTCTGCTCTATGACGTAGGGGATCACCATACCGTTCCCTATTGTAGCCGAGAAGGGGAAGGAAAACCCCCCCTGGCCCACGAAGGGCCTGGGGGGAGGCCAGGGGGCCTAGCCCAGCTGGGCCAAGGCCTCCCGCACCGCCTTGTCCTGGAGGTAGGAGGCCTTGAGGCGCTCCAGGCCCCGCTCGCCCAGCTGCTGGCGAAGCTCCTTTAGGGAAAGCCCGTAGGCCCGGGCCACGCTCTGGAGGTAGGCCTGCCACTCCTCCTCGGTGACCTGGGGGCGGAGCTCCTCCGCGAGCTTTTCCTTGGCCAGGGCCCGGCGCACCCGCTTTTGGGCCTCCTGGCGCAGGTCCTCCCGGAACTTCTCCAGCTCGCCCTTCTCCTCCAGGGCCTTGAGGTAGGCCTCGAGGGCGATCCCTTCCCGGTGGAGGTCCTCCGCCAGGTGCTCCAGGAGGTGCCGCTCCTCGGCCTGGAGCATGGAGGGGGGGATGTCCGCCTCCAGGCCCTCCGCGAGCTTCTCCAGGAAGGCCCGCTCCCGGGCGGCCTGGTACTCGGCCTCCGCCTGGCGCTTGAGGCTTTCTCGCACCCGGGCCCTCAGGTCCTCGAGGCTTTCCGCCTCCAGGGTCTTGGCGAACTCCTCGTCCAGCTCGGGGACCTGGAGGGTCTTGACCTCCAGGATCTCCGTCCTCACCTCCCGGACCTTTTCCCCCTTCTCGTTCAGGACGGGCACCTGGACCACGTCCCCCGCCTTCTTGCCGAGGAGGGCCTCCCGCACATGGGGCAGGGCCTTGGAGAGGTCAATGGGGAACTCCGCCCCCTCCTCCGTGCGCACGAAGACGTGGTCCCCCTCCTCCGCCCCCCGGTCCACGGGAACGAGCTCCGCGTAGCGCTGGCGGAGCTCCTCCAGGGCCTTTTCCACCATCTCCTCGGTGACCTCAACGGGGGCCACCTCCAGGGTAAAGCTCCGCCAGTCGGGGAGGCGCACCTCGGGGTAGTTCTCCACCTCGGCCACGTAGACGAAGGGCGACCCCTCCTCCAAGGAGGCCTCCACCACCCGGGCGCTCACGGGCAGGAGGCCGAGCTCCCGCACCGCCTCGGGGTAGGTCTCGTCCACCAGGCGCTCCTTGAGGTCCTCCAGGAGCTCCTGCCGGCCCAAACGGGCCTCCACCACCTTCAGGGGGGCCTTGCCGGGGCGGAAGCCGGGGATCCGCACCCGCCCGGCCACCTCCTTCAACAGGGCCTCATAGCTCTGGGCCACCCGCTCCGCGGGCACCTCCACCCGGACCTTCACCAGATAACCGGAACGCTCCAGGATCTCCGCCACGCGCCACCTCACAAGGCTGGGGGCCTCGCCCTTGTGGTGCGAGGAGCGGGACTTGAACCCGCACGGGTTGCCCCACCGGATCCTAAGTCCGGCGCGTCTACCGGTTCCGCCATCCTCGCGTAGGGGGCGAGGCCCCCCTTTAAAATACCACCCCTTTCGGGGTGGCCAGGTTGGGGTGAGCGATGGGACTTGAACCCACGACCCCCGGTTCCACAGACCGGTGCTCTAACCAGCTGAGCTACGCTCACCACGCTCAGCATCCGCCATTCTAAGGGCCTACTCTGCCTTCGTCAAGGCCTCGAGGCCCCCCTCCAGGCTCATGGCCTCGTACCCCTCCGCCTCCAAAAAGAGCGCGGCCACCTGGCTGATGAGGCCCCTCTCGCACACCAGGAGGAGGGGCACCTTGGGGAGGCCATGCTCCCCCTTCTGGATCTTCTCCAGGGGCACCCACTCCGCGGGGAAAGGCAGAGGGGTTTTTCGCCTATCCGCTGGACGGACGTCCACCACCTTCACCCCCCCCTCCAGGAGGGCGGGAAGCTCCTCGGGACGGACCCGGCGCATGGCCTCACTATACCCCGAAGGGCTCGGGAAAGGTATGCACCCTTATGCGTAAAGTTGCAGGTGAGCGGGTTCTGGAGAAGCGGGGCTTTTCGTGGTATCCTTGGCCCTTGGGTGCGCGATGCCGCCTAGGAGAGACCTGAAAAAAATCCTCATCATCGGCTCGGGGCCCATCACCATCGGCCAGGCCGCGGAGTTTGACTACTCCGGCACCCAGGCCCTGAAGGCCCTCCGGGGGGTGGGGTACCGGGTGGTCCTGGTGAACTCCAACCCCGCCACCATCATGACCGACCCGGACCTGGCCGAGGCCACCTACATTGAGCCCCTGAGCCTGGAGTACCTGGAGGGGATCATCGCCAAGGAGGCCCCGGACGCCCTCCTCCCCACCCTGGGGGGGCAGACCGCCCTCAACCTCTCCATGGCCCTCCACGAGGAGGGGATCCTGGAGCGCTACGGGGTGGAGCTCATCGGGGCCAAGGCCGAGGCCATCAAAAAGGGGGAGGACCGGGAGGAGTTCCAGAAGGCCATGCGCAAGATCGGCCTCGAGGTGCCCCGGGGGAAGATGGTCTCCTCCCTGGAGGAGGGCCTGGCCTTCGCCCAGGAGGTGGGCTACCCGGTGGTGGTCCGCCCCTCCTTCACCCTGGGGGGCACGGGGGGCGGGATCGCCCGGAGCGAGGCGGAGCTGAGGGAGGTCTTGGGCCGGGGGCTAAGGCTTTCCCCCGTCCACACCGCCCTTGTGGAGGAGTCCGTCCTGGGGTGGAAGGAGTTTGAGCTGGAGGTGATGCGGGACCACGCGGACACGGTGGTCATCATCACCAGCATTGAGAACGTTGACCCCATGGGGGTCCACACCGGGGACTCCATCACCGTGGCCCCCGCCCAGACCCTTTCCGACGTGGAGTACCAGAGGATGCGGGACGCCGCCCGGGCCATCATCCGGGAGATCGGGGTGGACACCGGGGGGTCCAACATCCAGTTCGCCGTGGACCCCAGGACGGGGCGGCAGGTGGTCATCGAGATGAACCCCCGGGTCTCCCGCTCCTCGGCCCTGGCCTCCAAGGCCACGGGCTTCCCCATCGCCAAGATCGCCGCCCTCCTTGCGGTGGGCTACCGGCTGGACGAGCTTCCCAACGACATCACCCGCAAGACCCCGGCCTCCTTTGAACCCACCATCGACTACGTGGTGGTGAAGATCCCCCGCTTCGCCTTTGAGAAGTTCAAAGACCTCCCCAACACCCAAGGGGGGCTTAAGGACGAGCTCGGCACCCAGATGAAGTCCGTGGGGGAGGTCATGGCCATGGGGCGCACCTTCAAGGAAGCCCTCATGAAGGCCTTAAGGGGCCTGGAGCGGGACGTGCGGGCCCTGGCCGGGGTGCGGACGGAGGAGCTGGAGAGGAAGCTCTACCCCAACCCCGACCGGATCTACGCGGTCTTTGAGCTCCTAAGGCGGGGGATGAGCGTGGAGGAGCTTCACCAGGCCACCCGCATTGACCCCTGGTTCCTCCACCAGGTGAAGGAGATCGTGGAGGCGGAGGAGTGGCTAAGGGGCCACCCCCCAAGGGACCGGGAGGACTGGCGCTTCTACAAGGGCTTAGGGCTTTCCGATGCCCGCATGGGGGAGCTCCTTGGGCGGAAGGAAGGGGAGGTGCGGGCGGAGCGGAAGGCGCAGGGGGTGGCCCCCGTCTACAAGACCGTGGACACCTGCGCCGCGGAGTTTGAGGCCTACACCCCCTACCACTACTCCACCTACGAGCTGGAGGACGAGGTCTGGCCCTCCAAGAAGCCCAAGGTGGTCATCCTGGGCTCGGGGCCCATCCGCATCGGCCAGGGGGTGGAGTTTGACTACGCCACGGTGCACGCGGTCTGGGCCCTGAAGGAGGCGGGGTACGAGACCATCATGGTGAACTCCAACCCCGAGACCGTCTCCACGGACTACGACACCGCGGACCGCCTCTACTTTGAGCCCCTCACCCTGGAGGACGTGCTCAACCTGGTGGAGCACGAAAGGCCCCTGGGGGTCATCGCCACCCTGGGGGGGCAGACCCCCTTGAAGCTCGCCAAGGGGCTGGAGGAGGCGGGGGTTAAGCTCCTAGGCACCCCCTTCTCCGCCATCCACAAGGCGGAGGACCGGGCGGAGTTCAACCGGCTCTGCCAGGCGCTCGGCATCCCCCAGCCCGAGGGCCGGGTGGCGGAGGGCCCGGAGGAGGCCCTGAGGCTTGCGGAGGAGGTGGGCTACCCCCTCCTGGTGCGCCCCTCCTACGTCCTGGGGGGGCGGGCCATGCGGGTGGTGCGGGGCCCGGAGGAACTTAAGGCCTACCTGGAGGAGGTCTACGCCCCCTTGGTGGAGCGGCCCTCCCTCCTCCTGGACCGGTACCTGGAAGGGGCCATTGAGCTGGACGTGGACGCCCTTTCCGACGGGGAGGAGGTCATGGTGGCGGGGATCATGGAGCACGTGGAGCGGGCGGGGGTCCACTCCGGGGACTCGGCCACCGTGCTCCCCCCCGTGCACCTCTCCCAGGAGGCGCTGGAGAGGGTGCGGGCCTACACGAGGAGGCTGGCCCTGGCCCTGGGGGTGAAGGGGCTTTTGAACGTCCAGTACGCGGTGCTGGGGGAGGAGGTGTACATCCTCGAGGCCAACCCGCGGGCGAGCCGCACCGTGCCCTTCGTGTCCAAGGCCATCGGGGTGCCCCTGGCCAAGCTGGCGGCCCTCATCGCCGTGGGCAAGACCCTCAGGGCGCTGGGGGTGCGGGACCTGGACCCCGTCCCCCCCTACTACGCGGTGAAGGAGGTGGTCATCCCCTGGCTCAAGTTCCCGGGGGTCATCCCGGTCCTGGGCCCGGAGATGCGCTCCACGGGGGAGAGCATGGGCATAGACGAGAACCCCTACCTGGCCTACTACAAGGCGGAGCTGGGCGCGGGGCAGCGGCTACCCCTAAGGGGCCGGGTCCGCTTCATCGGGGAGGGCCTCGAGGAGCTCAAGGCGCTTTACCGGGAGGCGGGGTTTGAGCTTTCCGAGGAAGAATACGACCTCCTCATCGCCACCCTCCCCCACCCCGAGCTGAGGCGGGCGGTGGAGCGGGGCCTCCCCTTCATCACCACCAAGGAGGGGGCCTGGTGGAGCCTGAAGGCCATCCTTGCGGCCCGGGAAGCCCCCTTAAAGGTCCAACCCCTCCAGGCCTGGCACGGGGTGTACAATAAGGCCCAATGAAGCTCATCGTGGCCATCGTGCAGGACACGGATGCCCCCGGGCTCACCAAGGCCCTTTTGGAGCGGGGCCTCCAGTCCACCAAGCTGGCCTCCACCGGGGGCTTCCTGCGGGAGGGGAACACCACCCTCCTCATCGGCCTCGAGGACGACCGGGTGGAGGAGGCCTTGGAGATCATCCGGGAGAAGTGCCGCACCCGCACCCGGCTCGTCACCCGGGGCCTCCCCCTCTCCGAAGCCCCCGACCCCTTCCTGGCCCAGCCGGTGGAGGTCCAGGTGGGGGGGGCGGTGGTCTTCGTCCTGCCGGTGGAGGGGTTTTTCAAGGTGTAGGGGGAGCCGGGAAGCGCCGGTTCAGGGCTGGCGTCCGGAAGGAATCCTCCGGGAGCCTACCCGCCCACAAGGAGACCGCCGTGGGCACCCTGCGGCAGGCGGGGGTTTCTTTGACCTCTAAGCCTTGCGCCTCCAAGGAAGAGCCCGTAGAGTGGTCGGGATGGACGAGGGGCTTTTCCTCCTCAAGGACGGCAAGGGCCGGGCCTTCCTGGTGCGGGCGAAGCCCGGGGGGGTCTTCCACCACCACCGGGGAACGGTGCCCCACGAGGCCATCCTCGAGGCCGGCCCCGGGGGAAGGGTGAAAACCCACCTGGGGGAGGAGCTTTCCGTGCACCGGCCGAGCCTGGAGGAGTACGTCCTCCACATGAAGCGGAGCGCCACCCCCACCTACCCCAAGGACGCGAGCGCCATGGTGGCCCTTCTGGACCTGGCCCCGGGGATGCGGGTCCTGGAGGCGGGCACGGGCTCCGGGGGGCTCACCCTCTTCCTGGCCCGGGCGGTGGGGCCGGAAGGGCTTGTGGACAGCTACGAGGCCCGCCCCCAGCACCTCAAGCAGGCCGAGGCCAACGTGCGGGCCTTCTGGCCCCACGACAACGTCCGCTTCCACCTAAAAGCCCTGGAGGAGGCGGAGCTTGAGGGGGAGGCCTACCACGGGGTGGCCCTGGACCTCATGGAGCCCTGGAAGGTCCTCCCCAAAGCGGCCCTAGCCCTCATGCCCGACCGCTTCCTGGTGGCCTACCTCCCCAACATCACCCAGGTGCTGGAGCTGGTGAAGGGGGCGGAGGGGCTTCCCTTGAGGCTGGAAAGGGTCTTGGAGGTGGGTTGGCGGGAGTGGGAAATAAGGCTTCCCGTGGCCCACCCCCGCTTCCAGCAGGTGGGGCACACCGCCTTTTTGGTGGTCTTTCGCCGATGGAAGGCCTCCTGATCCACGCCCTCTTAAGGGAACTCCAGAAGGAGCTTCCCGCCCTCTTCCTGGGCCCGGCCTTCCCCGACGAAGCCACCCTGGCCCTCCTCCTCAAAGGGCGTTCGGGGCGGATCTTCAACCTGGTCCTCCGCTACCGCCCCCCAAGCCCGAGCCTGGTCCTGGAGGAAGGCCGCCTGGAGGGGGAGCCCAAAACCCCCTTCCAGCGCCTCCTTCAGGCCCGGCTGAAAGGCCCCCTCCTCGCCGCGGAACAGCTCAAGCTGGACCGGGTGGTCTTCCTCCGCTTCGGGGGGGAGAAGGGCTTCGTGGACACCCCCCCCTCCACCCTGGTCTTTGAGGCCACGGGGCGGAACGCCAACCTCCTTCTCCTGGACGAGGGGGGGACCATCCTGGGGGTGGACCGCCCCGTGGGGCGGGAGGTGAACCGCTACCGGGAGCTCCGCCCAGGCCTCCCCTACACCCCCCCGCCCCCCTACGAGAAGCTGGACCCGAGGACCCTAAGGGAAGAGGACCTCCGCGTCCTTTTGGGGAAGCCCCTCAAGGAGATCGTGCGCCAGGTGGACGGGGTGGGCTTAGAGCTCATGCGGGAGCTCGCCCGCCGGGCGGGCCTCACCCCGGAAACCCCCCTGGACGAGGCGGGGCTTCAGGCGGTCCACCGCGCCCTAAAGGCGTTGGTGGAGGACCCCTCCTTACGCACGGAGCTTTCCGAGGAGCTAAGGAGGAAGTGGGCCGAGGAGGAAAAGGAGGCCCTGAGGAAGCCCCTCCTCGAGGCCCTGGAGCGGGAGAAGAGAACCCTTCTCGCCCGGCTTTCCGACTACCAAAAGGCCCTGGAGCGCCTGGAGGAGGCCGAGGAGCTCAGGGCCAAGGCCGACCTCCTCCTGGCCCGGCTCAAGGCGGTGCCCCGGGGGGCGGAGCGGGCCGTCCTGGAGGGGTTCCAGGGGGAACGGGTGGAAATCCCTCTGGACCCCGCCCTCAGCCCCCAGGAGAACGCCAAGAAGCTCTACGAAAGGGCAAGGAGGCTTGAGGAGCAGGCGGAACGGGCCCTAGAGCTTATCCCCAAAACGGAAGAAAGGATCCGGGCCCTGGAGGAGGAGATGGAGAGGATCCGCCAGGCCGATCTGGAAGAGCTCCTCAGGCTTTCCCAAAGGCCCAAGGGAGAAAAGGACCTTAGGCTCGGCCTCCGCTACACCTCCCCTTCGGGCTTCACCGTGCTGGTGGGCCGGAACGCCAAGGAAAACGACCTCCTCACCCGCACCGCCCACTCCGAGGACCTCTGGTTCCACGCCCAAGGGGTGCCGGGAAGCCACGTGATCCTCCGGTGCGAGGGGAAAAACCCCCCTCTGGAGGACCTCCTCTTCGCCGCCCGCCTCGCGGCCTACCACTCCAAGGCCCGGGGGGAGCGCCAGGTGCCCGTGGACTACACCCGCAAGAAGCACGTCTGGCGGCCCCGCAAGGCCGCCCCCGGCCAGGTGCTCTACACCGGGGCCAAGACCCTCTTCGTGGAGGGCACCCTTCCCGAAGGGGAAGGAGGGGCGTAAACTTAGACCCCGTGAAGAGGGTGATGTTCCACGCCAAGATCCACCGGGCCACCGTGACCGAGGCCGACCTAAACTACGTGGGCTCGGTGACCGTGGACCAGGACCTCCTGGAGGCCGCGGGCATCCTGCCCTACGAGCAGGTGGACATCTACGACATCACCAACGGGGCCCGGCTCACCACCTACGCCCTGCCCGGCGAAAGGGGCTCGGGGGCGGTGAAGATCAACGGGGCCGCGGCCCATCTGGTGCGCCCGGGGGACCTGGTCATCATCGTGGCCTACGGGGTCTTTGACGAGGAGGAGGCCCGGAGCCTCAAGCCCACCGTGGTGCTGGTGGACGAGAAGAACCGGATCCTCGAGGTGCGCCAAGGGTGACCCGGATCAAGCTTTACCTGGACCTCGTCCGCTTTGAACACACCCTGTTCGCCCTCCCCTTCGCCTACGGGGGCATGCTCCTGGCCGCGGGGGGGTGGCCGGGGGGGCGGACCTTCCTCCTGGTGACCCTGGCCATGGTGGGGGCCAGGACCATGGCCATGGCCCTGAACCGGCTCATAGACTGGCGCATAGACGCCCTAAACCCCAGGACCAAGGACCGCCACCTTCCCAAGGGGCTGGTGAAGCCCTGGGAAACCCTCCTCCTGGCCCTTTTGGGCCTCCTCCTCCTGGTCTACGCGGGGCTTTCCCTAAACCCCCTCACGGCGCGCCTTCTCCCCGTGGCCGTCTTCTTCCTCACCGTCTACAGCTACACCAAGCGCTTCACCTGGCTCTGCCACTACGTCCTCGGGCTCACCATCGGGGCCGCGGCCGCGGGGGGGTGGATCGCGGTCACGGGCAGCTTCCACCCCACGGCCTACTGGCTCTGGGCGGGGGTGGGGCTTTGGATTGCGGGCTTTGACATCCTCTACGCCACCCAGGACTACGCCTTTGACCGGGCCTTTGGGGTGAAGAGCATCCCCGCCCGCTTCGGCATCCCCCTGGCCCTAAAGGTGGCCCGGGCCTCCCACCTCCTGGCCTGGACGGCCTTCCTCCTGGCGGGGCTTTCCTACGGGGCCGGGGCCCTTTACCACCTGGGGCTCCTCCTGGTGGGGGGGCTTCTCCTCTACGAGCACCGCCTGGTCTCCCCCGAGGACCTCTCTCGGGTGGACGTGGCCTTCTTCCAGGCCAACGTGGGGGTGAGCCTGGGGATGTTCCTCTTCATCGTGCTGGAGCTTTGGATCTAGAAGGCTCTGCTCCGCACATTGACAAGAGAACGCGAACTTGATATAGTGTACCCAGGGACCTACCGAACGGTCGGTTAAATCGGGAGGGTATCCATGAGGCTTTCCCTCATCTCTTTAGCAGTGGCAGCTCTGGGGTTGTTTGGCCTCCCAGGCCAGGGCCAAGCTAGCTTCCAGTGGCCCCGGCAACTAGTTTTCGGCTCCACGGAAGTCGGCACGGCAGGCTACTCCCTTTTGGTTGCGTGGAGCTCTGAGTTCAGCAACGCCACTGGGGTGCAAGTCAGGGTTTCTCCAGGATCTACCCCAACCATCACGGGCTGGCTCTTGGAGGGGCGGGTGGATTTTACCTCCGCTCCGCTCACCGTTTTGGTCGAAGCCCTTGACGGCGAACCGGGATACCGCCCCGGCCCCCTAAGGATCGTATACCCCGCCATCTTGACCCCGTGGGGCCTTATGGTCAGGGGAGACAGCCCCTACCGCCGCGTTCAAGATATCGGTCCGGGAGTGCGGATCGCTTGGCCGCCCTTTTCCTATTTCCATCGCATCCTGGATGGCCTCCTCGCTTGCCGAGGACTTAGCCGAGAACAGGTCCGCCTGGTACCCGTGGCCAACTACAACGCCAACTCCAGAGCGATCGCCGAGGGCAGTGCCGAACTGGCCTTTACCTCTCCCGTTTCCGACGTAAACATAGAGGTGGAGGGAAACCCTCGGGGCATCCGCTGGCTTTCCATACCCACCCCCCAGGAAGACCGGACCTGCCTGCAGCAGTGGCAAAGGGCCTACCCCCTTCTGCGCCTCATCCGGCCAGCAGACATCGGGGTGCAGTCGGCCCGAGGAGTACGCATGTTCGTAATCCCTAGCGTGTACTACAGCCGGGCGGACGTCAGCGAAGAGCTCGTATACCATCTGGTCAAGTGGCTGGACGAAAACCATAAAGTTTACAGGGAAAAACACAGCCTCGCCCGCTTCCAGAGCATAGAGAGCCTCCGCTTCATTGTGGAAAACATGGGAGTGCCCCTGCACCGAGGAACCGTGCGCTACCTGAAGGAAAAAGGGCTTTGGACGGAGCAGATGGCCCAAAAGCAAGAGACCGCCGAACGGCTCGTAGACCAGTACACCGCCCTCTACCAGAGGGCCTCCGCCTTGGCAAAGGCCAGACGGATCCCCACCGACCCCGCCAACGAGGCCTGGCAAAAGTTCTGGAACGACCTCCTCAAGGAGAACCGGGTGCCCCGCTTCTCCCAGGCCTGGCGGCCCTAAACTATGGAGGGGCGCTACGGAACCCTGCCAACCTGGGTCAAGGCCTGGGTTAGTGTGTCTGCTCTTGCGGGTTTTGGGGTCATTTTCTACTATTTCTTTGGGAGTAGACTCCTACAGCAGGCTCTACTGGACTTTAGCTATTATTGGCTCCTCCTCGCCCTTTTCTTCCCTTTAGTTTTCCTCCTCTTCCCCGCAAAACCCAGCCAGGCCCGGCCTGCCTGGTACGACCACTTGCTGAGTCTGGGAAGCTTGGGCGGAGGGGCGGTGCTGGCCTGGCATGGGCCTTCTATGGTTCTCCGCCCGTGGACGAACCCAGAAAATCCATGGCAGATAGCCTTGGCCCTCTTCCTTCTCATAGCTGTTCTGGAAGGCGCCAGGCGGGTGGGAGGGTTGGGCTTTTCCTTGGTAACCCTCTTCCTCAGCACCTATCCCTTGGTGGCACCCTACATGCCAGGGGCGCTCTGGGGGCCGCCCATAACCTGGCAGGAGTTGCTGGGATATGGCATCTATTCCACCCAAGGTCTTTTGGGCCTCCCCATGCGCACCGTAGGCGAGCTTTTGGTTGGATTTCTAGTTCTCGCCTCCTTTCTAATAGCTAGCGGAGCGGGGCAGGCCTTTCTTGAAATCGCATCATCCCTATTCGGCTGGGCACGAGGCGGCGCGGCTAAAGTAAGCGTTGTGGCTAGCGCCTTTTTTGGGAGCCTAAGCGGAAGCATTCTCTCAAACGTAGCAAGCACAGGAAGCCTGACCATTCCTGCCATGATCCGGTCAGGCTTCCCTAAAGCCTATGCGGCTGCCGTGGAGGCCTGCGCCTCCACAGGGGGGGTCCTTATGCCCCCGGTCATGGGGGCCGTGGCCTTTGTGATGGCCACCCTGCTAGGGGTGCCCTATGGGCAGGTGGTCTTGGCGGCAACCATCCCCTCCCTACTCTACTACCTTTCCCTGTTCGCCCATGTAGATCTCTACGCGGCACGCCAAGGCCTAAGAGGCCTTCCAAGAGAAGATCTACCCCTGTTGGGAGAGGCTCTGCGGCGAGGATTGCCCTTTCTTCTCGTTCTGGGGTTTCTCGTCTTTGCTCTCCTTTACCTGAGGCTGGAGCGCTTTGCACCGTTCTACGCCCTCGGGCTGCTTCTTTTGCTGCTCATCCGGGAACTCTCTTTCCAGAAGCTCCTCCAGGCCCTTATCGCCGGAGCTTCGCTGATCGGCCAAACCTTGGCCCTCATCCTGCCTGTAGGGCTGATCCTGGCGGGTCTTCTGGGGACCGGGGTAGCCCCTGCCCTCACCAGCACCCTAGTCCGGGCAGGCCAAGACAACCTCCTGCTGGTACTCTTCCTGGGGGTGGCTGTGGCCTTCCTTTTGGGGATGGCGGGGGTAATGGTGGCGGCCTACATCCTGCTCGCGGTGACCTTGGTGCCTGCCTTGGCACGCCTGGGGGAGTTCAACCCCCTTTCCCTCCATCTGTTCGTCGCCTACTGGTCCATGCTCTCCGCCATCACGCCCCCCGTCGCCGTGGCCGCCTTCCTTGCAGCCCGGATCGCCGGCGCGCACCCCATGGCCTCGGCCTGGCAATCCGTGAAGCTAGGATTGGCCATCTATTTCATCCCCTTCTTCTTCCTCTTTGAGCCTGCCCTGGTTTTCCAAGGAAGTATCGCATTCATCCTTGTTCATGGCCTTTTAGCAGCGGTTGGAATCCTCTTACTCGTAGGAGGGCTCGAGGGGTACCTCTGGGGCCTAGGCCCTCTACCCTTTTGGAGCCGTCCCGCCTACGTCATCCTCGGTTTCCTCCTCGCCTTGCCAGAGGGTTTGTCTAGCCTCCTAGCCCTCTTCCTAAGCATAGCCCTGACCGTATGGCTAAGAACCCAAAAACGGTTGACAACCCCCCCCGGGCTGCAGTAAGGTGTCCTTACCGACCGGTCGGTGAGGTCTGGCCATGGACACCCGCACCCGCATCCTCCAGGAGGCCGCCCAGCTCTTCACGGAGAAAGGCTACGAGGCCACCAGCGTCCAGGACCTCGCCGAGGCCCTGGGCCTTTCCAAGGCCGCGCTTTACCACCACTTCCGGAGCAAAGAGGAGATCCTCCTGGAGATCAGCCTCCTGGCCCTAAAGGGCCTGGTCCGGGCCGGGGAGGAGGCCCTGAAGGTGGAAGACCCCAAGGAGGCCCTCCTCGCCTTCATGACCGCCCACGCCCGCTATTTTGAGGAGAACCGCCCCTTCTTCGTGGCCATGCTCCAGGGGCTAGAAAGCCTCTCCCCCGAGGGCCGGGCCAAGACCGTGGCCCTGCGGGACCGGCACGAGGGGAACCTCCGGGCCATCCTCCGGCGGGGGGTGGAAGAGGGGGCCTTCCGCCCGGTGGACGTGGCCCTGGCGGGGCGGGCGGTGCTCTCCCTCCTCAACTGGATGATCCGCTGGTTCAAACCCGGTGGCCCCAAGCGGGCGGAGGAGGTGGCGCGGGAGTACTTTGACCTCATCCATAGGGGGCTCCATGTGGAAGGAAGCTGAGCAGAAGGAGATCCGGGCCCTGGCCCGGAGGTTCTTGGAGGAGGCCAAGGGGGTCCTCCCCGAGTACGAGGCTAAGGAGGCCTTCCCCTGGCCCCTGGTGCGGCGGATGGCCGGCTCGGCCTCTTCGGGGTCTTCGTCCCCGGGGGGCTCGGGGGGGCGGGGCTGGACTTCTGGGCTTACCTGGCCCTTCTGGAGGAGATGGGGGGATACGGCTCCTTGCGCTCCATCCTCTCCGTGCAGCAGAGCCTGGTCCTCTCCCCCCTCCTCGCCTACGGCACCGAGGCCCAGAAGGCCCGGTACGTGCCCCCTTTGGCCCGGGGGGAGGTCCTGGGGGCCTTCTGCCTCACGGAGCCCGAGGCGGGCTCGGACGCGGCAAGCCTCCGGACCCGGGCCCACCGGGATGGGGACGGGTATGTCCTCGAGGGCCAGAAGACCTTCATCTCCCACGGCAACGTGGCCGAGGTCTTCCTCGTCTTCGCCAAGACGGACCCCGAGAAGGGGGCCAAGGGGATCACCGCCTTTTTGGTGGAGCGGAAGGACGGGGTGAGGAGCACGCCCCTTAAGGGGAAGCTCGGCCTCAGGGCCGCGGACACGGGGATGGTCTTCCTGGACGGGGTATGGGTGCCCAAGGACCGCGTTTTGGGGGAGGAGGGGATGGGCTTTCGGATCGCCCTTTCCACCCTGGACACGGGCCGGATCTCCCTGGCCGCAGGCTCCGTGGGGATCAGCCAGAAAGCCCTGGAGATCGCCCTCGCCCACGTGAAGGAAAGGAAGCAGTTCGGGAAGCCCCTCGCGGCCTTCCAGCTGGTCCAGGCCACCCTGGCGGAGATGAAGGCCGAGCTGGAGGCCTCGAGGCTCCTCACCTACCAGGCCGCGGCCAAGAAGCTCTCGGGGGCGCGCTACACCCTGGAGGCCAGCCTGGCCAAGCTCTTCGCCTCCGAGGCCGCGAACCGCAACGCCTACCGGGCCATCCAGCTCCTTGGGGGGTACGGCTTCTTTGAGGAGTACGAGGCGGCCCGGCTCTACCGGGACGCCCGGGTGGCCACCCTCTACGAGGGGACGAACGAGATCCAGAAGCTCATCATCGGCGCGGAGCTCACCGGCCTCCGGGCCTTCAGCTAGGAGGTGAGGCGCATGCCCATGTACTTTGAGGACTTCCAGGTAGGCCAGACCTTCAGGACCCCAGCCCGCACGGTGACGGAGGCGGACGTGGTGAACTTCGCCGGGGTCTCGGGGGATTACAACCCCATCCACACCGACGCGGAGTTCGCCAAGGAAACCCCCTTCGGCCAGCGCATCGCCCATGGGCTTTTGGTGCTCTCCATGCTCACGGGCCTGAGGCAGCGCTCGGGGCACTTTGAGGGCACGGTCATCGCCTGGATGGAGATCCGGAACTACCGCTTCCTCAAGCCCGTCTTCATCGGGGACACGGTCCATGGGGAAAGCGAGATCCTGGAGAAGCGGGAGACCTCCAAGCCCGACCGGGGCATCCTGGTGCAGCGGGTTAGGGTCTACAACCAGCGGGGCGAGGTGGTGCAGGAAGGGGAGTTCGTGACCATGGTCCGGCGGAGGCCGGCGTGAGCCCCTTTGCCCGGTGGTTCGGCGCGAAGGTGCTAAAGCGGGAAGGGGGCGAGGCGGAGCTTGCCCTGGAGGTGCGGGAGGAGTTCCTCCAGGGGCAGGGCCTGGTCCACGGGGGATCCTGGCCGCCCTCCTGGACAGCGCCCTGGGCCAGGCGGTGGGGTGCGGGTGGTCACCGCGGAGCTTTCCGTGAGCTACCTGCGGCCGGTGCGAGGGGGCTCCCTCCTCGCCCGGGGGTGGGTGGTCCACCCCGGAAAACACCTCCTTCACGCCGCGGGGGAAGCGCTCCTGGAGGGAAGGCGCGTGGCCTTCGCCAAGGGGGTCTTCTAGCGGGTAGGGGAATATACTGGGTCCAACGCCTAAGGAGGTGGGCATGTTCCCAAGCACCATGATGGAGGAGGAGCTCAACCTTTGGGACTTCCTGGAGCGGGCGGCGGAGCTTTTCGGAAAGAAAGAGGTGGTCTCCCGCCTGCACACCGGGGAGATCCACCGCACGGACTATGCTCGGGTCCACCGCCGGGCCAAACGGCTCATGGGGGGCCTGAGGGCCTTAGGGGTGGGCGTGGGGGACCGGGTGGCCACCCTGGGCTTCAACCACTTCCGCCACCTCGAGGCCTACTTCGCCGTGCCCGGGATGGGGGCCGTGCTCCACACCGCCAACCCCCGCCTCTCCCCCAAGGAGATCGCCTACATCCTGAACCACGCGGAGGACAAGGTCCTCCTCTTTGACCCGGGCCTCCTCCCCCTGGTGGAGGCCCTCCGGCCGGAGCTCAAGACCGTGGAGCACTTCGTGGTCATGGACGAACGGGCCCCCGAAGGGTACCTGAGCTACGAAGAGGTCCTGGGGGAAGAGGCCGAACCCGTGCGCGTCCCCGAACGGGCGGCCTGCGGCATGGCCTACACCACCGGGACCACGGGCCTGCCCAAGGGGGTGGTCTACAGCCACCGGGCCCTGGTCCTCCACACCCTGGCGGCGAGCCTTGCGGACGGCACCGCCCTTTCGGAAAGGGACGTGGTCCTCCCCGTGGTGCCCATGTTCCACGTGAACGCCTGGTGCCTCCCCTACGCGGCCACCCTGGTGGGGGCCAAGCAGGTCCTGCCCGGGCCCCGGCTGGACCCCGCCTCCCTGGTGGAGCTCATGGACGGGGAGGGGGTCACCTTCACCGCGGGGGTGCCCACGGTGTGGCTGGCCCTGGCGGAGCACCTGGAGGCCACGGGCCACCGCCTCAAAACCCTGAAGCGCCTGGTGGTGGGGGGAAGCGCGGCCCCTAGGAGCCTCATCGGGCGCTTTGAGCGCATGGGGATTGAGGTGCGCCAGGGCTACGGCCTCACGGAGACCTCCCCCGTGGTGGTGCAGAACTTCACCAAGAGCCACCTGGAAACCCTCTCCCCCGAAGAAAAGCTCACGCTCAAGGCCAAGACCGGCCTCCCCATCCCCCTGGTGCGCCTCAGGGTGGCGGACGAGAGGGGCCAGCCCGTGCCCAAGGACGGGAAGACCATGGGGGAGATCCAGCTCAAGGGCCCCTGGATCACCGGGGGGTACTACAAAAACGAGGAGGCAAGCCGGCTGGCCCTTACGGCGGACGGCTGGTTCCGCACGGGGGACATGGCCGTGTGGGACGAGGAGGGCTACCTGGAGATCAAGGACCGGCTCAAGGACCTCATCAAGTCGGGCGGGGAGTGGATCTCCAGCGTGGACCTGGAAAACGCCCTCATGGGCCACCCCAAGGTGAAGGAGGCGGCGGTGGTGGCCATCCCCCACCCCAAGTGGCAGGAAAGGCCCCTGGCGGTGGTGGTGCCCCGGGGGGAGAGGCCCACCCCGGAGGAGCTGAACGAGCACCTCCTCCAGGCGGGCTTCGCCAAGTGGCAGCTCCCCGACGCCTACGTCTTCGTGGAGGAGATCCCGAGGACCAGCGCCGGCAAGTTCCTGAAGCGGGCCCTGAGGGAGCAATACAAGAACCTGTACGGGGGAGGGTAGCCGATGTTTCTGGAAAAGTTCCGCCTAGACGGGAAGGTGGCCCTGGTCACCGGGGGCTCGAGGGGGCTTGGCCTCGAGGCCGCCCTGGCCCTGAGGGAGGCGGGGGCCCAGGTGGCGGTCATGGCCCGCCGGGCCAGCTTCTTTGAGGAGGCCAGGAAGCACCTCCCAGACGCCCTTTACCTGGAAGGGGACGTGCGGGACGAGGCCCGGGTGGAAGCCGTGGTGGAGGAGGTGGAAAGGAGCCTAGGCCCCCTCACCGTCCTGGTGAACGCGGCCGGGGTGAGCTGGGGCGCCCCCTCCTTGGAAATGCCCGCGGAGAAGGTGCGGGAGGTCTTGGAGGTGAACCTCGTGGGGGCCTTCCTGGTAAGCCGGGCCGCCGCCAGGAGGATGAAGGAGCGGGGCTACGGCAAGATCGTCCACATCGCCTCCATCGCCGGGCTCAAGGGGGAGTTCCCCGAGGTGTTGGACGCGGTGGGCTACTCCGCCTCCAAGGGGGGGCTCATCGCCCTCACCCGGGACACCGCGGCCAAGTGGGGCCGGTGGGGCATCCGGGTGAACGCCTTGGCCCCCGGCTTCTTCCCCACCCGCATGACGGAAAAGGTCCTGCCCAAGGCGGAGGCCTTCCTCAAGGCCTTCACCCCCTTGGGCCGGGCGGGGCAGCCGGGGGAGCTTGGGGGGGCGGTGCTCTTCCTGGCCAGCCCCGCCTCGGACTACGTCACGGGGGCCGTCCTCACGGTGGACGGAGGGGCCAGCGCGGTTTAAGCACCCCAAGGAAAGGGCACCCAGATGGGCTTCCGCACCCTGCTTGCCCTCCAAACCGAGGTCCACCCCGAGCACTACCGCACGGAGGAGGCCTTCCGGGAAAGGGTCTTCGCCCTCCTAAGGCCCTTAGAGGGCACCCCTTCCCCCCGCCTCGCCGCCTTTCCGGAGCTCTTCGGCCTCCCCCTCCTCCTCCACCTGGAGGGGGACTTCCACCCGCGGGAACTCCTGAAAGACCCCCTAAGCCCCTGGCGGCGGGCCCGGCGGGCCTATAGGGCCTTCCGGGACACCATGGCCGAGGCCGCCCGGCGCTTTTCGGCCTACCTCCTTGCGGGCACCCTCCTCTCCCCCCCCTACGAGGAGGAGCTTGCCCGGGGGCTTTTCCCCCGCACCCCCCTCTTTCAGAACCTGGCCCTCTTCTTCAACCCCCAAGGCCGCCTCCTGGCCCAGGTGCCCAAGATGGAGCTCACCCCACAGGAGCGCTGGCTGAAGCGGGGGGCCTTCGGACCCCACCTGGTGGCCACCCAGGCCGGGCGGGTGGGGGTTCTCATCTGCCTGGACGGTTTCTTTGAAGCCCACCTGGCCCGGCTGGACGCCCTGGGGGCGGAACTCCTCCTCCAGCCCTCGGCCAACCCTGCCCCTTGGGAGCGCCCCTGGCCCAAGGACCCAAGCCGGAAGGAGGGGGAGGTGTGGCTGGCCTCCGCCCGGGCACGGCTCCTGGGGCGGGAGAACCTTGGGCTCCTCCTGAACCCCATGCTGAACGGGAGGATCCTGGGCCTCACCTTTGAAGGGCAAAGCGGGATCTACGCCCCCGGGGAGGCCCTACGGCTGGCCCAGGGGCCCACGGGGGACGAGGCTCTCCTTATAACCTTTCCGGAAAGATCTGGATGGGATAGGGGCGGATGAGGGCCCGGCTGAGCCTCTCCCAGGCCCGGTCCAGGATGGGGGCCTTAAGCTCCTCCGCCACCTCCTCCAGGGGGACGCGCCCCGCGGGGAGGAGCCTCTCCAGAAGGATCAGGTGGTAGCCGAACTCCGTGCGCACCGGGGCGGAGACCTCCCCTGGCCTTAAGGCCCACAGGGCCTGGTCAAAGGCGGGCACGTAGGCCCCCCTGGCCTCGCACCCCAAGGCCCCCCCTTGGGGGGCGGAGCCGGGGTCTTGGGAGTGGGCCTGGGCCAGCTCGGCGAAGGAAGCCCCCCGCTCCAGCCGGTTTAGGAGGTCCTTGGCCTCCTCCAAGGTGGGCACCAGGATGTGCCGGGCGCAGGCCAGGGCGGGCCTCCTTGGGGGGTTTAGGTGGTAGAGGAAGCGGAGGGCGGCCGGGGAGACCTGAAGCCGGGCACGGTAGCGGGCCTCCAGGGCCTCCAGGGCCAGGGCCTCCCGGAGGAGGGTGCGGTAGGTGGGGAGGTCGGGAAGGCCCGCGCCCCTTAAGGCCTCCAAGAAGGCCTCCTCGCTGGGGAAGGCCCCCCTAAGCTCCTGGACGCGGGCTTCCACCTCTTCCTCTTTGGGGAAAAGCCCCTCCCTTTGGGCCCTTAGGAGGAGGGCCCGCTCCTCGGCCAGGGCCTCGAGGTAGGGCGCGCGGTACTGGGCGAGGAGGGCGCGGGTCTCCTCCGTGTCGGGCAGGCCCAGCTGGCCAAGGGCGCTTTTGATGAAGAGGCCGTAGCGGAGCTCAAAGGCCTCCTTGGTGATGGCCTCGGGGCCCACCTGGGCCACCACGTTCTCCTGGGCCGAGGCCAGGCCGAGGGCAAGGAAAAGGGCTAGAAAAAGACGCATGCCCCATCCTACCACCCTAGGGTAGGATGGGGGGCGTGGACGATCTGATCCTTAGGGCCGCCCGGGGGGAGCCCACCCCCCGCCCCCCGGTCTGGTTCATGCGCCAGGCCGGGCGCTACCAGGCCTCCTACCGGCGCATCCGGGAGCGCTACAGCCTGGTGGAGATCGTGAGGGAACCCGAGCTTTGCGTGGAGGTCACCCTGCTGCCGGTGCGGGAACTGGGGGTGGACGCAGCCATCCTCTTCGCGGACATCACCACCCCCCTCTACGGCATGGGGGTGGACCTGAGCCTGGTGGAGGGGAAGGGGCCCGTGATCCACCGCCCCATCCGCACCTCGGAGGATGTGGAGGCCCTAAGGCCCTTGGAGCCCGAGGAGGCCGTGCCCTTCGTCCTGGAGAGCATCAGGCGCCTCAAGGAGGTGCTAAAGGTGCCCCTCATCGGCTTCGCCGGGGCCCCCTTCACCCTGGCGAGCTACCTGGTGGAGGGGGGGCCAAGCCGGCACTTCCTGGAGGTGAAGGGCCTCATGTACCGGGAGGAGGCCCTCTGGCACCGCCTCATGGAGAAGCTCACCGAGGCCATGGCCCGCTACCTCCTGGCCCAGAAAGCGGCAGGGGCCGACCTCCTCCAGGTCTTTGACTCCTGGGTGGGGGCCCTTGCCCCTGCGGACTACCGCCGCTACGTGAAGCCCCACATGGAAAGGCTTTTCGGGATGCTAAAAGGGGCGGGGCCCGTGATCCACTTCGGCGTGGGCACCATGGGCCTCCTTAAGGACATGCAGGAGGCGGGGGGGGAGGTCATCGGCCTGGACCACCACACCCCCCTCCCCTGGGCCCGGGGGGTCCTGGGGGACACCCCCGTGCAGGGCAACCTGGACCCCGCCCTCCTCTTCGCCCCCAAGGAGGTGATCCGGCGGGAGGTGGGGCGGATCCTGGCGGAAAACGCAGGCCGCCCCGGACACATCTTCAACCTGGGGCACGGGATTCTGCCCAAGACCCCAGAAGAACACGTGCGCTACGTGGTAGAACTCCTGAAGGAGGGAAGATGAACGTCCTTCTCATGGCGTACGGCACCCCTTACGGCCCTGAGGACCTCGAGCCCTACTACACGGACATCCGCCGGGGCAAAAAGCCCCCCCATGAGCTCCTGGAGGAGCTCCAGGGCCGCTACGAGGCCATCGGCAAAAGCCCCCTGAACGAGATCACCCTGGTCCAGGCCATAAGGCTTCAGGCCCTCCTGAACCTCGAGGCCCCCCCCTACCCCCGCCGCCTCCAGGGGCCCTTCCCCCCCCGGGCCCCCCAGGGGCCGGCCCGGGTCTACGTGGGCACCAAGCACTGGCTCCCCTCCATCGGGGAGGCGGTGGCGGCCATGCACGAGGACGGGGTGCGGCGGGCGGTGGCCATCGTGGCCGCCCCCCACTACTCCTTAAGGAGCGTGGCCGAGTACAAGGAGAAGGTGGAGCAGGCCCTAAAGGGCCTCCCCGACCCCATAGAGATGGTCTGGGTGGAAAGCTACGAGGCCCACCCCGGCCTCATCGCCTGCTACGCAAGAAGGGTAGAGGAGGCCATCTGGCGGCTTAGGGAGCCGAAAAAGGCGGCCTTCGTCTTCACCGCCCACTCCATCCCCGTCGCCGCGGTGGAGCGGGGGGACCCCTACCCCAGGCAGGTGGAGAAGACGGCGGAGCTGGTGGCCAAGCGCCTGGGCCTCCCCCGCTTCAGCGTGGCCTACCAGTCCGCGGGCCGCACCCCCGAGCCCTGGCTCGGCCCCGACATCAACGAGCACCTGAGGGCCCTTAAGGAGGAGGGGTACGAGGAGGTGGTGGTGACCGCGGTGGGCTTCCCCGCGGACCACCTGGAGGTCTTCTACGACCTGGACCTCGAGGCCCAGGCCACGGCCCAGGAGGTGGGCCTAAGGCTCCTCCGCACCCGGAGCCTGAACGCCGACCTGGACTACATCCAGGTCCTGAAGGACCTGGTGGAGGCGGCGTGGCTCAGGTCGTAGTGGTGGGCGGGGGCTGGGCGGGGCTTTCCGCCGCCCTCGCCCTCAAGGAGGCCGGGGCGGAGGTCCTCCTCCTGGAAGGGAACTTAAGGCTTGGGGGCAAAGTGCGCACCCACCGCCAGGAGGGCTTTCTCCTGGAGGGGGGGCCGGACGCCAGCGTGCGCTACAAGAAGGAGGTCTTGGAGCTTGGGGAGCGGTTTGGCCTGGAGCCCGTGGGGACCCTCCCCGCCAAGCCCTCGGCCTACATCCTCAAAGGGGGCAAGGCCCACCCCC
>SPLK01000128.1_pt1 | contig 36121 bp, 33 predicted proteins | sample 2456111 | NCBI WGS metagenome assembly SPLK01 (sample SAMN11156906, study PRJNA527647) | hot springs metagenome | biome: Geothermal region; feature: Hot spring; material: tree branch in hot spring; isolation source: hot spring sediment rich in lignocellulosic material ... | reverse complement strand
TGAATGACTCCGTTTTCATCCTCCTCAAGGACTCGTTTTTCTAGGCGATAAACCTGACGAAGACTTAGCGATAACAATTCGCAGCTTGTTTTCCTGTGATATACCCTTTGATCTATTGACGAATCACTTTGTAACGCTTCAATTCTTTTTTGCTCAATGGAATTCGCTCCTGTCTCATACTGACATTTTCACTGAAGCGTTACAATATGACAATATCACAGACGAACAACAGACATCCGTCCATACCCCTTGACCAACCGAGCCTTTAATTATATAGTGGTCTTTTGGTATAAAAGGCAACTTTTCGATTGCTTGTGGAATCGCTTTCGTTACTAATTGGAACACCGGCTGCTCTTTTGAAAACTTTTCCCGTTTTGCTTGCAAGTACGTTTTCATCACTTGTAAAAAAAGATCTCGAAACGCCATTGGAATGCTCCTTTAAAAGCTGTTTCTGCAAATATGATAAATTTGTAACTTTTACCTTATATTTTACAAAAATAATCGACAAAACGTCTAATAATTCTTGACAAAGCGTGATGTAAAAATCCTAGCGGGTACACACCTATACACAAAAAACCACCACCCCTGCAGCACAACAAAAATGCATGGGATGGTGGACGTAATCGCTTTCCCCTTCTGTTTAATAACCGACCCGAGTTCGACAGTCAGAGGTTCGAATAAGATATTTACCATCGTACTTTTCCGCTTCACGAACCGCTTGCTTGTCAATGCGAAGCGTTACATCCTTCAATTGGCGCAAGTATTTTCCGTAGGAAGGATGGGAACGCAAACGGCAGGTGGCCTTATGATGGACTTCGTTGGGAAGCCGGCGAAGCCCTTCCAACTCCGCTTTCAACGATTCGAGCAGCTTTTCCCGTTCCTTGCGTTGGCGCTCGGCTTCGCTGGGATTGTACACGAGAACATAGCGCCGGCGCGCTTACGAAACAGTTTTGCCGCGTTCGGGTTCACTGGGCTTCCGGAGATCGGATCGGCTCGGAAGTTTGGTTGATGGGGGAACGTCCGCTTCCCGGTCATGAAGGCGAAGCAAAATGGTATGTGAGTGATTTTTCGCTTAAGACCCCTTTAACGGAAATGGCTGCCTTGCGCATGAGCGGTGGCATATTGAGCGTTTTTATCAGGACGCCAAGACCGAGTTAGGCTTCGATTACTATGAGGGACGCAGTTGGATTGGCCTGCATCGCCATCTGCTCCTTGTGATGCTCGCCTACACATGCTCCTGCTTCAAGATCGCTGCGATGAAAAGCCGCATCGTCTGGCATGAAGCTATCGTCGTATGGTCCTCCATCTGCACCACAGTCACAGCCTTTTTTCCATTATCCGGTATGTACGACGCCGGGTACTCGACTGTTTTCAGTACACATGGTTCTTTTGGCTTTTTCAAACCCATTTTTGTCGAAGTTCGTTAGCTTTTGTGTGAAACGACTCGTTAAGTGACAGAGTAGTACTAATTAAGTATTAGACTGGCCCGAATACAATAAGCAGCGATAGTCTAGGACGGGAAAATAAAGTCTTAGACTGCCGCTGCTTTATTGAATGAACGTACCCGTTAGCATGTATAACCCTGTCGTAAAAATAGGACAGTTACTTCTGTACGATCTGAATAAGATTGCCGCAAGTATCGTCGAAGACAGCTATTGTGACTTCGCCCATTTTTGTCGGCTCCATTGTAAAATTCACCCCTTCTTCCACTAATCGTTTGTATTCTTTGTGAATATCTTCAACGCCAAACATTGTCGCCGGAATGCCATCGGCAAATATTTTCTTTTGATATTCTTTGGCGGCAGGATGGTCATTCGGTTCGAGTAAAAGCTCGGGTCCGTCTGGTTGATCGGGAGAAACAAGTGTTATCCACCTAAATTCTCCAACGGGAATGTCATGCTTTTTTACAAAGCCTAACGTTTTTGTATAAAACTCCAATGCCTTGTCCTAATCTTGAACGAATATACTGGTAACAATGATTTTCATAATGCTTTTTGCCTCCTTTGATATAGGCGACGATGCGACGTTGGTGCTCTTTTAACAACCTGAGTTCAATCAGAAAATTCCAAACATTCGTCAGAAGTTTATCGTTTAAATTTACTCTATCCATCTTTTCAGCAAGTTTTTAAGCGGCTCCTTGTTAAACAGAATGACTCGATACTTTCCTCTTCGTTTGGATATGACGAGCCCTGCATCTTCCAATATGGCAAGATGTTTAGCGATCGCCTGCCGTGAAATACAAACATTGTGCTTCATAATGAGACGTGCCGTAAGTTCATACAACGTCAACTCGTTGCGTTCGGATAGTTCGTCTTATATAAGCCGCCGCGTCGAGTCGCCAAGTGCTTTGAAAATAGCGTCTTTGTCCCAATTCATATTTCGAGTATAAGCAACTTTACAGTTGCATGTAAAGATAGGCAACTTTGAAGTTACTTGTAAGGCATAACCAACGTATGGTTGGATAAAGCGTGCAACCGAATCCATGTTCAACGGGTCAGTTCCCGTTCACCTGTCGAATAAACGCCGCCACGTTGCCCATACAACAAGCCCCCTGGGGGTTGTTCACCTCACAACCGCAACGCCCTGCCTGGACATGGGCCTTGATTTCCTGAAGCGGCTCTCCGCCATGCCGAATCGCTTGCATGATGCGTTCCCGCGTCCAATCAAAACAGTAACAAACGGGGGACATCCGTCGCCGAATCCTTTTGAAACACGGGCACTTTCAAGTCTCCTACGGCAAAGGTCAGCGAACCTTCCCAAGCATAATAGACCGTTACACAGGACGGATTCGGACAGAAAACGTAATCACGGTCAGGTTCAAGGATTGCCAAAGCTGCAGGTTTCAACAACGACTTTAGCGTTATCAGCGGCACACGTCTTCCGTTTTGCCCGCAGTTCGGGCAATTGGTTTTGTTTGTTCCCTTTCGGTTGTCGGAGCACAACAGTCCATGAAAATTGTACCTCTCTTGCTGATGCGATCGATTTGAAAACTTTAACTTCTGAATATCATTGTATCACATGTCCGTTGTGACAACTGAAATACTATTCCAAACTGTACCACTTTCCTAAAAAAGAAAAATATGCCCAGCATGAATCCAGGCAAAACCCTGGGCATGCTCGGCTTCACGGACAGATTTTATAAAAACATCCCATTATTCAAGCTCAATCAAGTAAAGGGGATCCCCTTCAGGGTCACTAAAGTGTGCAAGACGGGCTGCTTTTTCTTCCGTAATAGGTTGAAATTGAACACCGCGGGATTTCAGTATGTCGACGGCAGAGTCCAATTCTTGCACTCCCAATCCAATGGACACGTTCTGGGATTTCCCTTGTTCCGAACTTTGTTCTCCAGCGGCATAGTGGGTCAACTCGGTTAACAGGTGCTCAAAGGTCAAATCTCTTTGACTCGAATTACTCGTACCTCTCCTGGTGCTCTGGAAACAAAAACATAGAAGTCCCCCCTGTTTTTTCTCAATCCCTGCCACAGATAAACTTCAACATTCCCTTGAGCAACAGTATGAATACCAACGGCTCCTGCGGCATAAGGGTAGATGATGGGATAAAAGGTGGTTGGATAAGCGTGCAACACATTGCAATAATCCCTAACGCCAAGAAGATGATGATAAATTTCCAGTGTTGATCATTGCATAAAATCTTAGGGCACCTTATGATTTTCGCAAAATCTTCTCCATCGCTTTTCCCCTAGCTAACTCATCAATCAGCTTATCCAAATAGCGAATTTCCCGCATTATCGGTTCTTCGATATCTTCCACTCGAACGCCGCAAACTACGCCTTTGATCAAAGTCCGTGCAGGATTCAATCGGGGAGCTTCCGCAAAGAAGGTCTCAAAGTCTGTCTGTTTTTCCAGATGTGATTCAAGCTCTTCCTGACTGTACCCAGTCAACCAGCGGATGATTTCATCAACTTCCGATTTTGTACGCCCTTTTTTCTCTGCTTTCGAAATATAATGGGGATAGACTTTTGCGACACTCATTGTATAAATCTGATGTTTGGGCATGCTATATCCTCCCTTAATTTTCTAAGTATCAGTTGCATCGCATATTTATTGGACAGTTTAGAACAAGTAATTTGTTTCTTCTTCCTTACAGGACATTGTATCACATTTTTATAACCATGCTTTATTATGGACATTCATCTAAAATGCTCCCTTATCGACTGCCCCCTCCAAGCAATAAAATCAAACGAACATGAGCAATCCATTTTAATTTCCCTACTATGTCAAGAGAAAATCATTCATGTCCATCCCACTTTAGCCCCACCAAAGCCTCCAATCCTTGCAGCACAAGGGTTTTCGGGATTTGAGGAATTAGTTGGTACAAAATACCAGTAAAATAAAAAGTGTCCGCCAAATTGGAAGAAATTAGGGGAAAAGTTGACAGGAAACACAAAATCGGAACGTTGGGAAATGTCCAGGGAAATCATTTGGGTGATTCGTTGGAGAAGCTCAATCGGATCATAGCGGGAGGGGGAATATTGGGAAACTGCTTGATATATCAGCTCCCATTCCTGTCCCACTCTCCCCTGTATCACTTTCAACAAAAGAAGAAGCCCAGCATGGATCAGGGCAAACCCCTAACACGCTCGGCTTCTTGGACATTTTTTATTGTCCCCGGACAGATTTTATTTTCCCGGGACGGGATTTATTAGCTTTCTACAACATTATAAATTTTTTCCTCCACCTACTCCACCGTTACCGATTTGGCCAGGTTGCGCGGTTTATCCACGTCACAGCCGCGGTGCAGGGCGGCGTAGTAGGCGATATATTGCAAAGGAATAACAGAGATAAGAGGTGTCAGTAACGGATGGACTTCGGGCAGGACGAACCGGTCCCCGTCTTGGACCAGGCCGTCCATGGAGATGATGCACGGATTTGCGCCCCGGGCGACGACCTCTTTGACATTGCCGCGGATGTTCAAGTTGACGCGGGCCTGGGTGGCCAGGGCGAAAACCGGCGTGCCGTCCTCGATCAAAGCGATCGGGCCGTGCTTCAGTTCGCCGGCGGCAAAGCCTTCCGCGTGAATATAAGAGATTTCTTTCAGCTTCAGCGCGCCTTCCAGGCAAACGGCATAGTCCAAGGTGCGCCCGATGAAGAAGGCGTTCTGGGCGGAATCCAAATACTCGCGGGCGATCTGTTCAAATTCGTCCTTGCTTCCGCATACCGTTTCCATCGCGTTGGCCACGATGCCCAGTTCCCGGGCCATATCCACGCCGCTTTGCCGCGAACGGCTTTTGGCGATCACTTCAGCGAGCACGGCGAGAACGGCCAGCTGGGCGGTATATGCCTTGGTCGAAGCGACGGCGATCTCCGGTCCGGCATGCAAAAGCAGGGTATAGTCCGCTTCCCGGGACAGGGTGGAGCCGGGCACATTGGTGATCGTCAGCGCCGGGTAGCCGAGCTCTTTTACTTTCACCAGGACGGCGCGGCTGTCCGCGGTTTCCCCGCTTTGGGAAATAAAGATGAACAAGGGTTTCTCGGAAATGAGCGGCATTTGATAAGCGAATTCGCTGGACAGATGCACTTCGGCCGGAATTTTCGCCAGTTTTTCCAAATAGTGCTTTCCGACCAATCCGGCGTGGTAACTCGTGCCGCAGGCGATGATATAGATCCGGTCCGCCTCATGGAGCGCCCGCTGGATTTCCGGATCGACGGCCAGTTCCCCCCGTTCGTTCCGGTATGCTTGGATGATTTTGCGGATGACCAAAGGCTGTTCCTCAATTTCTTTTAACATATAATGCGGATACGTCCCCTTTTCGATATCGGAGGCATCCAGCTGGGCCGTAAACGGTTTCCGCTCGATTTTCGTCCCGTCCAACGCGTAAATTTCGATGTGATCTTTCCGCACGATGACCGTTTCTTGATCCATCAGCTCCACAAATTGGTTCGTCAGCTGCAGCATGGCCATCGCATCCGAAGCGACCACCTTGAAGCCGTCGCCCAGTCCGACAAGGAGCGGGCTTTTATTTTTGGCCACGTAAATGGTCCCCTTGTCTTCCTTATCCAGCAAGGCAAAGGCGTAGGAACCTTTCAACAGCCTCAACGTCCGGCGGAAAGCGTCAAATGCCGGAAGCCCTTCATTGGCGAAACGTTCGATGAGCTGCACGACCACTTCCGTATCCGTATCACTTTGTAACGGCACATCCGCCAAATATTCGTTCTTTAACTGCTCGTAGTTTTCGATCACCCCGTTATGGACGATGACGAATCTCCCGGAGGCGCTTTGATGGGGATGGGCGTTCGTTTTGCTCGGTTTTCCATGGGTCGCCCACCGGGTATGCCCGATTCCGACGCCGGCTTGGATGGCGGGGTCGACCACCCGGCGCAGATCTTGAATCCGCCCCTTTTCTTTGAAAATATGGATGCCTTCCTGATTTAACAGGGCGATCCCCGCCGAGTCATAGCCCCGGTATTCGAGCTTCTCCAAGCCTCTCAGCAAAATTTCTTTCGAATCATCCGTTCCGATGTAACCGACGATTCCGCACATACTTCTTTCCTCCTTGTCATAAGGGGGACAAGAAGCCGTTAAGGGAGCAATCTTGCCCCCTTATCTCCGTATGGTGTTTTCGTTCGCACACATTCCATCTTCCTTTGTCCATTAAGTCGCCTTAATGTTTTGGGAAGATGGCTCTCGACTGCGTGTGCACAGCCGGGAGGCATCCGCCGAACACCTCGATAAACCTCCACCTCGTCAACTAAGCCCCCGCACGTCCCAGGGCCTAGTTCTGGCGCTTGAAAAAATGAACAACTGCCCTCCTTTCCGGAAAAAATTAAAAGCAAATTAATCTTATAACAGTTGTTTTTCCCCCGTCAATAGGGCGGCGTCCCAATCCGCCGCCGTCAGCCTTTTGTTGCGGAAAAAGGGGGCTGTGGCGAGGTTCCTGCATTGGCCAGAAAGCCTGGTTTTCCGGATGAATGACGGCCGCAGCCGGTCTTGCGTCCGCCCCATGATCGGGAAATTGGCTTCGGCCCATTTCGCCGACGGGCTCCCTTCCCCTTTCGCCGCTGTCCATGCTTTCCAAAATGCCTGTGTAGGTTCCGTCCCATTTTTCCGGCGCGGATGCCGACCTTTCACGGAGGAGTTGGGGCCGGATTGTTTTCTCCAATAATTTTCACATTCGTGGCAATAAAAACCCCGCCTTTTTTCGTTGGAGCCGGATTGTTTTTCTCCCAAAAATCCGTTGCAAAAGGGAAAAAACCGCTTTTAATTAGTATATTCTTTTGCGGGAAAGGGGTCAGGGGGAACGGCCGGTCCTGCAAAAAAAATCGAAAGCGAAAGCGGAAAGAAAGCGCGGAAAACCGGGAGTTTCGAAACGTCCAAAAGGACGGGGACCGGGGCGTCCATCGCCACAAAACATCCTCTTTCTTCCAGAAGGGGACGGGAACGACACCCATCACCGATAAAATTTTCTTCATTCCAACAAGGAGCAGGACGCACGGCTCCCGTCATCGCAGGACAACCCCGCCAAACCGGCCGGTACGGCCCCGTCCCTACAGGGCTTCTCTTCCGCAGGGTCACCTCGCACCCACGTCTACATGAATTCGTATACAACTGAGAATCGCTTTGAACGCGGTCAAGCAAAGTGCACCCCACGTCTACATGAACTCGTATATAACCCTTCTCTTCCGCAGGGCATCTCTTCACCCCCGCAGGATTCGGCCAGCGCAGCCCCCGCCGCCGCAGGAAAATTTTCCTGCAGACCCGCATCGATATTTAAACCGGAAAAAGGATGCCGATATATAAAAAAACGGCCTGAAAGGCCCTGCTTTCCCGGAGGGCCCTTCAGGCGGCTTCCCGTCCCTTTTATTCGTTTGCTCCCGCTTCTTCTTCGACAACTTGAACGATGCGGTTGACAAATTTTTCGCACGCTTCATTCGTGCTGGCTTCGACCATCACCCGGATCAGGGGTTCCGTGCCGGAGGGCCGGACCAATACCCGGCCGTCTGTTCCCATCTCTTGTTCCACTTCCCGGATGACTTGTTTGACCCGTTCGTTTTCCATGATCTTATTTTTATCCGTGACCTTTACGTTGACCAGTTTTTGCGGATATTTTTTCACTTCCTTCGCCAATTCGGACAAAGGCTTTTTCGTCTGTTTCATGATGTTGACCAACTGCAGGCCGGTCAGCATGCCGTCGCCGGTCGTGTTGTAGTCGAAGAAGATGATGTGGCCGGATTGTTCGCCCCCGAGATTGTATCCGTTCTTCCGCATCTCTTCGGCCACGTACCGGTCGCCGACCGGCGTGCGGACACTGACGATCCCTTCCCGTTCCAACGCCTTATAAAATCCGAGGTTGCTCATGACCGTGGACACGATCGTATGGTTTTTCAGCCGGCCTTGCTGCTTCAAATATTTGCCGCAAATATACATGATTTGGTCGCCGTCCACGATTTCCCCGTTTTCATCGACGGCGATCACCCGGTCTCCGTCGCCGTCGAAGGCGAGGCCGCAATCGGCTCCCTTTTCCAGGACAAATTCCGCCAACGCTTCCGGATGGGTGGAACCGACCCCGTCGTTGATGTTCAGGCCGTCGGGGGATGCGGCCATCGTGGAAAGATCCGCGTCCAGATCGGCGAACAAATAGTTGGCCAAGGAATAGGTCGCGCCGTTTGCGCAATCCAAGGCGATATGTAAGCCGGAGAAGTCGTCATCCACCGTCTGTTTTAAGTATTGGATATATTTTTGCCCGCCTTCGAAGTAATCGATCACTTGTCCGAGATCCTTCCCGATCGGGCGGGGCAGATTGTCTTCCCCTCTTTCGAGCAGCTCCTCGATTTCATTTTCCTGCTCGTCGGAAAGCTTGAATCCGTCCGGACCGAAAAATTTGATGCCGTTGTCTTCCACCGGATTGTGGGAGGCGGAAATCATGATCCCCGCTTCCGCCCCCAGCGCTTTGGTCAAATAGGCCACCCCCGGAGTGGTGATTACGCCCAGGCGCATTACTTCCGCGCCGATGGACAACAGGCCGGAAACGAGGGCCCCTTCCAGCATGAGCCCGGAAATTCTCGTGTCCCTGCCGATCAAAACCTTCGGCCTTTTTTTGTTTTTCGTTAAGACGTACCCTCCGAACCGGCCCAAACGAAATGCCAATTCCGGCGTCAAATCTTTGTTGGCGACTCCGCGAACTCCGTCAGTACCAAAATACTTACCCATTCAGTTTCTCTCCTTTTCCATGCCATTGTTGAAATGCTTCAAAAGCTTATCCGGTTTTCGGTTCCATCTCATGTTTTCGCGATTTGGATGATGGCCGTCTTCAAAACGAGCTCCCATTTCACATCCTCAGGCCCTTCCACCTGGATGTCGACTTCATGCCTGCCTTCCGTCAAACCGTTCACATCGATGAACAATTCAAAATCATCCGCCTGGAGATCTTTCAAAACATGGGCGGGACCCTTGACCGTGAGGGATGTTTCCCCGCCGACCGGCTGAACGAAAGACAGCCCGTAACCCTTCGCCAGCCCGTTATAACGGATCGGTATATTGGAGATTTCCTTCGTTTCCTCTTTTTCAACGGATATATGGACGGTGATTGTTTCCGGCGATGCCGCCGTAATCCCCTCCCTCAGCTTGATGGGAATGTTGATCTTGGTATCCCGTTCAATATTGCTCACATCAATCGGGATTTCAATGCTTGGCGTTTCATCCAACACCTTCTTCTTTCCGAACAGGATGACTTCCCTTATAGATGGTTCGATGCTTTTAATAATAATTCCTTCTTTCGGCGAACCGGTCTGCTTGATGACGACCGGGACGGTCTTTGAGGGGCTGGCGACGGGAACGGTGACGGAAACCTGGTTCGGCTCCACGATCACGTCCAGTTTGTTCATGTTTTTGTCCAACACCAGGACGTCCGCCTTCCGGGTAAATGTTTCGTTCACCGGAGCGTCGGCATTGACGACCGCCCGGACGTAGGCGATTTGGTCAATGACGTCCTTTCCGCCCGTAACGCTGACTTTCCCCGGTTCGACCAGCGGTTCTTCCGCCGTATATCCTTCCTCCAGGGCATTTTTGTTGAATTCCGGTTCCACGGAAAATTCTTTTGTCACCTTTTCCTGGACATTGACGGTGACCACGGCGGGATCGATCCGCACTTTTAACTTATCCGAGATGTTTTTCACTTTCAGTTCCGCTTTTTGAATGCCGATCGGCGCGTTGGTCAAATCCACATAGACGGTGAAATCCCGCAGACTTTTCGTGATTTGCACGATGCTGGAATTCCCTTCCAGATGAACGTCCGCCGTTTCCGGCAGGCCCGTCACGACGAAATTCTCTTGGTCATAATACGCCTCCACCGGCACATCCTCGACCGTCGTCGAGAAATTGTTGCTGCCGGCGCTGTAATTGGACCCCCTTTGATCCACGGATACGGACAAATAGAGCAGGATTGCGATCACCAAAGCGAAGATCCGGATGAACCATTTGCTTTCCATCAGCCTTCCAAATATTTTATCCATTTTTCTTCACCCACTTGCTCCAAATAGTTGGCGTCGCTTGGGGTTCCACATCTTTATTCAGTTTATTCCTCAACATTTCACGGAGTGCGTCCATGGATAGATCCCGATGCAGTTCGCCGTTTTTCGCCAGGGAAATCTTTCCGGTTTCCTCGGAGACGACGATGGTGATGCTGTCGGTGACTTCGCTGATGCCGAGGGCCGCCCGGTGCCTTGTCCCCAGCTCCTTCGACAAAAAGGGGCTTTCCGACAGCGGCAAATAACAGGCCGCGGCGGCGATCTTGTTGTTGCTGATGATGACCGCCCCGTCATGCAACGGCGTGTTCGGGATGAAGATATTGATCAGCAATTCCGATGAAACTTGGGAGTTTAAAGGGATCCCGGTTTCAATATAATCGGTCAGGCCGGTTTCCTGTTCGATGGAGATCAGGGCGCCGATCCGCCGTTTCGCCATGTATTCGCTGGCCTTGACGATGGCCTCGACCATTTTTTCCTGTTGTTCCTCCGCCTTTTGGCGCACGCGGGTGAAGATCTTCCCCCTCCCGAGCTGCTCCAGCGCCCGCCTCAGTTCAGGCTGGAAAATGATGATGATCGCCAACAATCCGTAATCGATGACCTGGTCGATCAGCCAAAGCAGCGTGTGCAGACCGAGAAATTCGCTGACCCCCTTCAAAATGAGGATGACAAAAATGCCGTTGATCAGCTGGACGGCCTTTGTTCCGCGGACGACCATAAAAATTTTATATATAAAATACCAGACAACCAATATATCAATGATGCTGGATATGTATTCGAAGATGGTGGAATGCGAAAAAAAATTTGACAGAGACATCGTGGATCCTCCAATAACCGCTGTATGCCGATACGTATGGATAGGCCGGGCTTCCTGCCTATTGCAGGAAGAAATCATATCGGTTTCTCATGATAGCAGGATGAAATCATACTGCTTCCCATAATAGCAGGAAGCAATCATATTGGTTTCCATTATATCATAAAAGCAAGGCTTTCATAAGGCCGTTCGGGCTGGAAAAAAGAAGAACGCTTGGACAATTCTATTTTACTCCAAGCGTCACAAAAAATGAAAAGCGTCATTGGAAGTCCTTTTCCTCTTCCGACTTTCCATCGAAGATTTTTATCCATTGGCTCACTTTGTTCTTGATGTCAAACCAGATCCATTCAAACAATTGGTTGATTTCCTGAATATCTCCCGTGACTTCCCCTGCGGAGGCGATGTATTTTTCGCCGTTGATGACCGTTACGTCGCCATCCACCTTTCCTTCAATCCGGATGCTTCCGTTTCTCACCACGATGTCCCCGTTGATGGTTTTTCCTTCCGGCACGATGGCGGTATCGTTTTTTATGATCAAATCGGGCTGTTTCGTCACGGAAAAATCCTCATGATTGTCCGTCCACGCCGAGAAGGTGCTGCCGGACATCAACAGCAAAAAGATGGCGGCGGCGGTGAGAAATGGATGATGGCTGAACCAATGCCTAAGCCGGGCTTTTTTCGCCGCTTTCGGCAGCCGGTTTAACACCTCGTCCGTAAAGCCATCCGGCGCATGGACGTTGGCCAGGCTTTTGATGAACATTTCCGTCCTTTTCAATTCGTAAAAATAATCCCGGCAATCTTTGCATGTGCGCAAGTGTTCCTTCAAGACCCGGTCATGCTCGGCCGGGATGTCCCCGTCAAGAAATTCCTGCATGTATTCATAAAGATAATCGGGGCATTGTCTCATCTCATCCATCTCCCCTTACAAATGGCGGAGTCTTTTCCTTAAAGCTTCCCTTCCCCTGTGGATATGGGTCTTTACCGTTCCAACCGGCAAATCGAGGATTTCGCTGATTTCATTTAACGACAATTCTTCCATGTATTTTAAGATAATCGCTGTCCGATATTTTTCCGGCAAGGCCAACAGTTCCCTTTGGAGAAAATCTTGTAATTCCATAAAGGCGACGGCGTCTTCCGGCAGCGGATCGGCGGACGGGATCTGGGAATACATCGTCAAACCCTCGGTGCCGGTCACTTCCGCATCCAGCGAATAATCCGCTTTTTTCTTGCGCAGCCGGTCGATGCAAAGATTGGTGGCGATCCGGTACAGCCAGGTGGAAAATTTCTTGTCCATATTGTAATTGCCGATATTGATATAGGCACGGATGAAGGTTTCTTGGGCGATATCTTCCGCTTCCGACCGGTTGCCCACCATCCGGAAACAGATTTGGAAAACTTTGTCTTTGTAGAACTCTACGATATCTCCGAAGGCGTTTTTGTTGCCCCTGTGTATCTCTTTAATTTTTCGTTTGACCAATTCCTCCATTATGATACCTCCGCCCGCGGTCGACTTTCCATACGTCCGGCTCCGAAAAAAGTTTCAGTTTCCTGGCTTTTTTTCGAAGGAGGATGCAGGACTGTAACTCCATTTTACCAGAAAAAAATTCCACCTTTTTTCCTTTTTTTATCCGCAGGGAAAATTCCGCCGGTTTTTTCTGCGGCGGCCCGGCCGCGGCGGATGATCCGGGGGTTTTTCTGCCGTTTGAGTTCTCCGGGCGAAGATTTTTTGCGGCCGCGGATCCGCGGGGAAATTCCCCCGATTTCTTGCGCGGTCCGCCGGAAAATTCTCTGTTTCCTCATCAATTGCGCGCCGGGGGAACGGTCTTCCGCTTTTTCTTGCGGGCATATACACCGTAAAAGAACCTGCCTTCCGCAGAAAGCAGGTTCCTTTTGGAGAAAGCCGGTCCCTATTTGGAAAACCGGACCCGGCATTTTGCCGCAGGGTTCCGTTTAGATTTTTACCGCATACGCTCGAACAAGGCCGAGATCAAATCAACCGCCCGGCCGGCCGTTTGATTTTTCGTGTCCAAAAGGGGATTGACTTCGACGAATTCGCAGGAGGCGATCAAGCCGGATTCGCCCAGCATTTCCATCGCCAAACGGGCTTCCCGAAAAGTCAGTCCGCCTTTCACGGGCGTTCCGACCCCCGGGGCTTCACTGGGATCCAAGGAATCGAGATCGAAGGATAAATGGACCCCGTCCGCCCTTTCCCGCAAGTAGGCGATCGCCTCTTCCATCACCCGTTTCATTCCGTCCCGGTCAATCTCATGCATCGTATAGGCTTTGATCTTTCTCTCCCGGATCAGCCTTTTTTCTCCCTCATCCAAGTCCCGGATGCCGATTAAAACGATGTTTTCAAAGCTGATTTTCGGCGCGGAACCGTACAGATTTATCAGCGGCTCCGCCCCCAGCCCCAAACTGGCGGCCAAAGGCATCCCGTGAATATTTCCCGAAGGGGAAGTCTCCGGGGTATTCAAATCCCCGTGGGCGTCAATCCATAGGATGCCCGGATTCCGGAAATGCTTAGCCGCTCCTGCGATCGTTCCGATGGCCATGCTGTGGTCGCCGCCAAGGACGAGCGGGAAAAAATTTTGCCCGAAGAGGCGGTCCACCTGGGCGGCCAATTGTTCACAGGCTTCAGCCACCTGATGCAGATTTTTCATTCCCGTCTCCGGATCTACGGTTCTTTCCCCCGTACCGATTTCCATATTCCCCATGTCCTCCGGGGCAAGGCCGAGCTGCCGCAATCTTTCCGTCAAACCGGCGTGGCGGACGGCATCCGGACCGAGAGCGACGCCGGGATGGGGCTGGCCGTAACTCATCGGCATCCCGACGATGGCGATTTTCTTTTCCATGCTGTTCCCTCCCACGCCTATTGTAAACGCTTCGCTTGCGCTGTTTCAATTTGACAAAATTTCGAATAATTATGCGCCCCCGCATGCAAAAAGGCGGCAGGATGCCGCCGTTTTCACGTTCAAGGGCTCGTCGATGGAAACGTTCAAACCGGGAACGGCAGGATGCCGCCGCTTTCTCGTTCGGGGCCGGCCGGGTCGCAGCGGATGTCGAATGATGGACATTTCTCCAGCTGTGATGGACGTTTTTTCATGGATGATGGATATTTTTTCTTTGATAACGGTCAAATTTTTTCCGTGATGAACGTAGAGGTCGAAATGATGGACCGATTGTTGATAATGACGGACCGTCCGATGCGGTGTCGGACGATTTTTTTAAGAAATGGAACGATCCGACACAAATGTTGGGCGATCCGCCGGGAAAACCAAACCCAATGTGGAACGTTTTACTCAAGATATCAGACAAACGGAACTTTTTATTGAACGTTTTAGAAGGTGGTTGAGCATTCTTCCCATGATGGCAAACCTCCACGACCGATGGAAAAAAGAGGCCGGACATTCCTTCTTTTATTAAAGGCCATCCGGAAAAATTTTGATGCGGTTCATCGGAAAACCCATCTCCGGTTCCGGCCTGCCGCCTCTTTCATGGCCATATTGCCGCCGGGAGGGATCCGCCCAGCCAAGCCTAAACAAGAGACCGGTTCGGTTGCCAAAGGCATGCCCCGCCATCCGAACCGGTGAGCCGCTTTTTTCGCATTCATCTTTTTTTCCTTTGGGGCATTCAGCCAGTCAGGAAAGTTCTTTTAATTTCGGTCGAGAATCAAATCCAAAAAGCTTTCCCCTTCCTTCGTTTTCGGCAGCCCGTAAAAATCGCATAAGGTGGCGCCGACGTCAGCCATCGTTTCCCGCATGCCGATATAGACGGGCTTCACTTTTTTCCCGACGATGAAAATGGGAACATACTCCCGCGTATGGTTCGAATGTCCGATCGTCGGGTCGTTGCCGTGATCGGCCATGATGATCAATATGTCCTCTTCGCGCATTTGCGGAATAAAATCCTGCAGCCATTGATCCGTTTCGTTTAACAACCGGCAATACCAATCGACATTTTCGGCATGCCCCGCCAAATCGGTTTCCTGAATATTGACCAGAAAGGAGGAGTTTCCTTCTTCCTTTCGATAAAGCTCCGAAAATCTTGCCAAAAGTTCCGTCGTATTGACAATCGGTTCGGCAGGACCCGTGCCGTGCAGGACATCTGCCGTTTTGCCGAGGCGGTAAACTTTCAATCCGTGTTTTGCGGCGATCATGGGGAATTGTTTGTCGATTTCGACGCCGTAACCCATATGGTAAACCATATAGCCCTTTCCGTAGACGCCCGCCTTCGGTGTATCCACGCCCCATTGATCTTTATGTTTTTCTTTTACGCAGGACAGGATGCGCTCGATGGAAGTATAGGGACCGCCCAGCGCGATGACCCTTGAGGTATCGACATTTTCCCTGACGATTCGGCCGATCTTTTTCAATTCATCGAAGGTCATTTTCTTTAAATCGGCCGTGACATTGATGATATTGCCGAGGGACGATTCGAGATTATCCGCCACCACCGCCGCGCCGTTCACCAGCAACACCCGGCAATGGCTGAAAGGGTAGGCGACCTCATAGCCGTGCGCTTCCAGCGCTTGTTTGATTTGCCCGTGCACTTCCTTCATTAATCGTTTGTTCGATTTTTTCGGACAGCTTCCCGCGATTTCCTGATGGCCCAAATACGTATCGGCCCCATGATGGGCCAATTTGGAATACCCGTAGGCGTTCGTTTCCGGTGCAGATTTTCCGTCGACAAGGGCACCCAGTCCGAGTCGATACAAGGTGGGAATTTTCAGCTCGTCCTTTTTCGCTTCCCGAATATGCTTATAGGTGTTGGCGCGGCAGTCGGAAGGCACATAGTCCCGGCAATCGTCCATCGCCCCGATCCCGAAACTGTCGATCACCAGCAGCATCATTCTGCCCATGATGTTACCACTTCCTTTCAAAATGAATCACCTTCGGGTTCCCCGATTGAATGCCTTCCACTAACGCGACATGGGCGCGGGTGACGAAGATCTGGCTCCGGAAAGCGAATATGGCGGTATCCCCGATTTCCACCGGAAAATCGGCAGGAGCTTCGATTTTTCCGTAGTAATCGATCGATTCCGGGCGGGCGGGATAGGCTTTCACATACCGGTTGAGGATGGAATCTTCCTCATGCCCGACCAGGCAGCCTTTCATTCTGGAGCGGCCGTAATATCCCCCGGCGATGACAAAATAATGGTTTCTAAATTTGTGGGAAACTTCCGTGACATAGATCATCGCCGGTTTTTCTGGCAGATCTTTATAGGCATGCAACGGAGTGGTGCCAGTTAAACTGTGCCCCGGTTCGCCGTGGGTGATTCCGTGTTCGGCCAAATAGGGGATGGTTTCGCAGCTTGTTCCGCTCGGGCCGTTCACCTGTTTCACAGGAATCCCTCTCTCTTCCAATATCTTTTTCGCCTCTAAAAGGGTATACAGATTGTTCGTTCCCACCATCCCGGTTTTATCGTCGTTCATCCGGAGGGTCGGAAAAGTGGTAACGCCGACGATGTTAACCCCGCGCAGCCGGCTGATCCGGCCGGCGGCATCAGCGAGCTGTTCCAGTTCAATTCCGCCTTCCTGGCCGTCATAAATTTTGTTGTCGGGACCGGTGACTTTCAGCAAAATATCTTGTTTTTTCCCCAATTTTTCCGCAGCGGCTGACAATTGGGCGGCCCGTTCGTAGGAAAAAACCGTCACCACTTCCGGATTCCAGCTCAACACTTCTTCCCATTGATGTTTGCCGGGTTGAACGAGGTGGCCGATATGTCCGATTCGAACACCGTGATCCGCCAATCTTTTTCCCTCGTCAAAATCGACCGCAACCGCTTTTTCTATCCCGTTTTCCGCAACCATTTTCGCCAGTTCGGGGATTCTGCCGAGCTGTTTGGACATGAAATACAAATGAATATTGCAGTCGGCGGCCGTTTTGGCAATTTTTCGCACGTTTTCTTTTACCATATCCAAATCGATGACATACGTGTTGGGAGGAATCTTGCCCGATTGATGTAGCCTCACGCCCGTTTTAATCAGCTCGGGATTCCTCCTCACCGTCACATCCAAAAACATGGAAGCAGTCCTCCTGTATGCGAAAATTCACTTCTTGGCAGCATGAACCGATTCTTTGGCGGCATGAATCGCCTCTTTTAAAATTCGCAGCACGGTGGCGGCTCCTGACTTCATCGGATTGATCCGGATCCCGTAATCTTTCAGCCGGGGTTCGGCCTCGATGAAACTGCCGGAAACCCGGTAAAACAACGGCAAAATCTCATACTTCGATTCCGCCCCGACCGGATGGGTTGCCGCCCCGAAACGGTTGCTTTGTTTAATCACTTCCGGAGCGATCGGTTCTTTCAATTCCACGATAACGTTTTTCGATTGGGCATTGACGACATAAGCGCAGTCCACTTCTTCGATCGCCCCTTCATTCAACTGGCGGCAAATTTCTTCCACCTGTTTGCTTTGTACGGCAAACAAAACCGGCGTCAAGGTCATCATTCTGAGCAGTTCCATCGCTTCAAAACCCTGCACCTGGCCGCCTCCGGAATAATTCCTCGCATGGATGAGATCAATCTTTTCCTTCTTTCCCAAAATGACGCCGATTCCCTCCGGTCCCATCAATTTAAAACCGGAAAAAGTGGAATAATCAGCGCCGCACTGAACCCCGATTCCGTAAGTTTTCATGACACAATAGTTGTCATCCACCACTACGGTCAAGTCGGGGCGGATCCTTTTCACCGTTTCAATGACCGTTTGTAAATGATAAGTATCCGAAGGCTGCTGCCTCGCATGCTGAATGTAGAAGACTTTGCAGTCAGCGTCCTCCCGGAGGGCTTTTTCCATTTCCTTGAGACGGTTAAAATCAATGGCCACCGTTCGGATTCCCAACATCCGGATCGTTTCCTTCGTCGTCGCGTAAACGGGCGCTTTATGAATGAACATGGAATCGCCGGGGGATAAGAGGACGCTTAAAAGAATGCGGATGGCTCCTGTCCCGGCACCCCGGACAAGAGCAGCTGCTTCCGCACCGAAAAAATCCGCCAAAACCCGTTCCGCTTTTTCCGTTTGTTCAGGTCTTTGATAACGGGACCCCAATCCCAGGTCTCCCAACGACAAAAATTGATCGCCTGTAAAATGTTTGCTGATGCTTTCCACGAATTGGAATTGCAATTGCTGCGCCTCTTCCAGCGTCAGACTCGGCAAAACGGATTCGCTATATTTGCGTTTCGCTGGTTGGTTTGTCATGACACAGGCTCCTTTATGGAAAATGCATTGGCTGGATTGTGAACGAGGAGATCTTCGATGATATCATCCGTAACTCCCCGTTCCTTTAAGGCCGGGATAAATTGAGACAAAGCATAGTCATATCCGATTCCGCCATTCATTTTCCAATGGGATTTCCGGGTCAAATCGCAGGAGAGGAGAATTTGTTTATGGTACCCCCTCTCGATAAAGTCAAGCAAAAATTCCATTCTTGCTTCATCCGGCCTGTAATTGTTTTTTCCAATGGTGTCAAATCCGATATAAACTCCGGAACTCAGCACCTCTAAAACTTCTTCCTTATTGGGGTTTAAATCCTGATGGCCGATGACAATTTGTTCCTTGGGGAGTCCAAGCCCGAAAAGCAGCTCCACTTGCCGAATCCCCATCGTCCCTAAGGTGGTATGGGTGGAAACCGTCAACCCCGTTTCCAATGCGGCTTGCCCCGCACCCAGCAAAAGTTCTTTTTCCAACGGCGTGATTTGATTCAAACTCGTTCCCACTTCCCCGATAACCCCAGGAAAGACGCCGTTCACGCCGTTCCTTATTTCGGTAATAAAATGGTGCGCAAAACGGTCCCGGTCCCACCCTTTTGCAAATTCAGGGATAAACGGCTCTTTATAGAATCCGGTACAAGTGATAATATGAATATTGGTAAGCTCACTTAATTTTTTTAACCGCAAAACATCTCTGCCCATTCCATCATTGGTCAATTCGACCAAGGAGCGGCCGCCGGCTTGAAAAAACCGTTTCAATTCGGCAGCCGCCTCTTCTTCATTGTCCAAAATGGTGTCCGGATCTTTTTTTATTTTTGATAGATCAATAATCAGATGTTCATGGGCCGCACAAACACCTAATTCTTCTTTTTTTATCTTTCCTCTGACCGTTTGTATCAAAATGAATCACTCCAGCCATTATTTGGGTACCGACATGATGCCTAATGCTACAAGAATGTTGGCGATGATTCCGACCGCAATCGCTCCGACAGGACCGACAGCCATCCTGACGATCGGGCGTCCGGCCGCTTCGTTTAACAAATAAAATCCTGCGATGAAGAAGAACCCGAAGCCGGGTGCAATCATGTTGGAAGCATTGGCTCCTCCTATCAGCAAGGCCACTTCCAGCAATTTCGTCATGGCGTTGCGGATATTTTCCCCGGATTTTCGGATTCCCGGATACTTATCAAGGAACCGGGCAACTACACTTAAAAGCATGACTTCTATGAAAATGACCAGTCCGCCCAAGATCACCGCAACCCAAACATTCGGGGAAAACAGACCGACGACAAAGATGAACGTAAAACCTACCGGGCTATACACACCGGTGGCAATCGCCGTGCTGGCAATCAGCGGAATAAACCCGATAGCCCTGGCAACCGCCGCAATCCCAGCATCCGTCTTTTTCCCTTCCGCAAGCAGGTTCAGCGAGATCGGGTCTCCGGCCATCAACACCAAATTCGTGGCGCCGGCAATCAAAGCGCCGATGATGACCAAATAAACGACATTCTTTTTAATGGAAATCACTTTTTCACTGAAGACAGAAGCCAAATCCACGCCGGAACCTTCATCCGCCTTTTCCTTCATGGCATAGGCAAACAGGAAAATCATTCCGACAATCAATGCAATACCTTCCTGGTTTAACGTAACTGCGTTCCCGCCTATTTTGAAAACGCCGCTTTCGTTGATGAAAACCGCCAATTGTCTGGCGATGGCAGCCGTGACAAACGTGATGACTCCTTTTTTAACGCTGAACTGCATGGCGACCGCCAGCGCCGGAAATGCCATAAAAGTCACCACTACGGGTGTTCCCACTTGCCCCAGCGGATCCAGGAAGTTTAACGGCAAATGTTTAAATAACTTAACAAAACCTTCCAAGCCGACGACCAGCCCCCAGCCGTAAAGGCCGCCTATCAACGCCGCCGCCGGGGTTCCCCATTTGTTTTTCGGCGTGACCAGCCCGATAATATCCGTACCTAACAAAATGCTATGAATTAAAATAATGCTGGCGGTTAAAGTGAAGGGAATCCCGAAACCGATCACCAATCCGAAGCTCATTGCAAAGGCGGTCAAAGCCAATTCCCTTCGTTTTAATCTTCCTTCGATATGCTCGGAAACAATGGGGCGAAGACCGTCATTGAACACAGCGATATTTCTGTTCGCCAAAACCGCGGCAATCGCTCCAATCAGCACAACAAATAACGTTTCCATACAACCCCTCCTTAGTTCGCGCTTTTTATGGCTTTAATAAGCATAGGCACCGCCAAATCCAAATGATCTGCAGTGAAGCCAAAGGCCTTTTTACCGTTTTTTACCGCTTCGATGACCTTTTCTTCATTTGGTTTTTTTCCGGGCATCGACACCGTTTCGCACTTGTCTCTGCCGATCAAGGCGATCGCCATGGCCAATGCCCCGCCGCCTCCGGTATGACAGGCTCCGAAATAATAGTCCGCCTGCCCGGTTTTCATCGCCATCGCGGCTTCCAGATCCGACTTGATCACTGTCTCAATCGACGGATCAATTTCTTTAATTTTTTCTTCAATCGCCTTCTTCTCCACTTGTCCCCCGATGACAATCTTCAAGTTCATCACCTCCCTGATTGATATTTAATAAATTGATGAAATGGATATATAGGAAGTCTTTTTCCCCTTGGGGCAAAGACTTTTCCCACAGCTTTTCGATAAAATGGACCAGGGTGTCGGCAACGGGAAAATGTTCGGATCTTTTCATTTCTTCCAATATGAACGGATCCGGCCGATCAATGTTTTCCCCGTTGGCGATCCGCATCAACGCCAAAGGCAAATGGGTAAATACCATTTCCGCCTGCTCAATGCTGTCCTTTTTCACCAATCTGGCTAATTCCTCAAAAACGGATTCCGTTACACGGCAAACCTTCTCATTGATCAGACCCTGTTCCTGCAACAATTCCAGCCGGGTTGTAAGCTCCTGAAATCGCATGACCATCCTTCACCTCATGATGGGTATCGTATCAACCGTAAGCAAAACCTTTTCGCACTTCCTCTAATAATGGGGGATAATCTCTTTTTTCACTACTTTTTGTTGAATCCGCTTAATTTTTTGAACGTCAAGATTCGATAAATATTCCAGGACTTCCGAGCGGTCCTTTTCGATTAAAATGACCGCGGATGTGGCCTTTTCCGACAATTTCTTAGCTTTTTCCGAGCGAAAATCGGCCTTTTTGAACGCTTTGTTTGTCCTCGTGTCGTCAACGTTCCAAACGGCGGCATCCAATGAGCCTTTTTGCAGCATCTCAAAAACTTGCATGTAATTGATCGGAACCAATTGGACATCCAGATTCTCGCATTCCAACGCCGTCAGCCGGGATTGGTCGATGGATGTAAAATCGATGCCCACCCGCATGCCATCTTTCATGCGGTCGTTCGAAGGATCAGCGAAAAAGATTTGGTGGGCCGTGACATAGGTTCTCGGGCCGAAATTGACGGCAATCTGCAAGCTGTCATCTTCTTTGATTTCTTCTTCCGCAGCCAATTGGGACAATACGATGAAGTCATACCTCCGGGCCTTCAACCCGTGCAGTCTTTGTTTCGACCCTCTCATGTACGCCAAATCGATCCTGCTCAACATATTTTCTGACGCTTCGAGGATCCCCGTCGCCAAGCCTTCGTACAAAGACGAATACGGCAGGGGCATCGCTCCCATGATGGAACCGATTCCGGCAATTTCTTTTAACAGGTCCAAATCCTTTGCCACCAGGAATGTGCCTAAATGACCCCTTGATTCCAAACGGACCGCCCGCAGACTTTCCAATATTTTCAATGCCCCTTGAATGGTGCCGCGCCCGAACTGAAAATCCTTTTCAAAGTCCTGGATTCGCGGAATCCGTTCCCCTTCTTCGATTGAAATTAATTGTTTGGCGATTTCCTTGGCCGCCAATCCGTTTTTTGAGTAGAGGCTTTCCCAAACTCGGCTCATCGCTCCTCCTTCCCCGCACTTATTTTTCTTCTTGAAATTGGAATCCGTCTCGACTGACGCTCCCCGACAGAAAAAGCTTCCGCCAAATTTCAGGCAGCCGGATGATGTTTTCCATTTTTAATGCGAAATCGAAAGCAATCCGCGCCTGTTCTTCCCCTTTTTTCGCGATGATCAGCAAACCGCTGGCCAATTGGTCCACGGGAACGGCAATCGCCGTTGTTTGGCACATGTTCGCGGCCCTCAGCAAATATTTCCCGTGATTTTGCGTGATTTTTTCTCCGGTCTTTCCAAAAAACTTCGGCAATGTTTCGCCGTACCCGAAAACATCGACCGGTCCTTCACAGGTAACGATCAAGTCCGCATCATTTTCATATAAATATTTTTTAATCACCTGAATTCCTGTTTTCCGATCATCGGTCCCGGTCATTTCCGCTTCCTCGAAAACCCATTCCTTTTCATTGATTTTTGAAAGATAGGCGAGGACTTTTTCGTTCATATCCGTCCCGTCCGGGCAAACGAGCGAACCTTTTTTCGGGATCACGATTTTCCATTTCTTTTTTTCCGAACCGGTCAGCGGTTTGCCTGTCAAATATTCCATCACAATCGTCAGCGTCTTAACCGTCTTTGCGATGACGCCGATGCTTCCTGAAAATTCAATCCCATCAGTGGAAACTTTTCTCTTTTTGACAAATAATCCCAAACCCGCACCGATAACCGCAGGCAGCTGGCAGCTCACGGCCGGCGCCAAAACGGAACCCCCGCCGTCGGTGCCGACGGCAAAATCCGTGATGCCCTTTAATATATTGATGGGTCCGCCGCTGGTCGAACCGGTCATTACCCGGTACGTCAGCGGATTGATCAAATCCGTGTCGATGGCCCGGCCCCTGTCCGCCATTTTGTCTACCGTCAGCCAAATAAAATTTTTGTGCCTCCTCAGTTTATCCACGACGGTGTCGGGGATCTGGTCTGTGTCTTTGACTCCGAAATAGAATAAAGGTTGATCTTTGCTTTTTAATTCTTCAGCGATTTTTGGATTCACCGAGACGACGGACCGCCCCAATTCCCTTATGGCCGCACGCAATCGGTCATTGGTTTCAAACATCGTCGATTCTTCCCACCACTTTATTAATTTTCAATATACATTATATTGTATATTGTAATTATAACGGTTTCAGACAGCGTTTTCAACGTTTTCTTTCAAAATTGCAAACAATTTTTTCGCTTCCGATTTATCCTACGTGAACGCAAGATTTTGTTATAATTTTGAAAAATTGGCGGGAGGATTGGAATGGAAAACCTTGAGGCATGAAAGCCCGTATCTTCGCTTTGGAAAACCTTTTGTTGACGCCGGAAGTCCGGGTCTTGGCCGGAAAAAATCGACAGGCTGCTTTCGGATGATTTTTTCGAGTTCGGCAGTCCCGGAAGGATTAGGTATAAAGTGGATTTCTTGGGAGAAAACGGACTTGGGCCGGTGAAAACGAAAATCGTCCGGTGAAGTCCATCTGCTGGCCGATGACGTCGTCCTTGCCGCGTATATTTTGTTCAATGAAGAAAAAAAGGAATACACGTTGAGAAGTTCCATTTGGAAATTCAAGGACAGCGAATGGCGCATGTTTTATCATCAGGGGACGAAAACGGCCAATCCTTTCAGATCTCCCTTGCCGGGGCGCGGTTACTGAGACAGAAAGGAATTTCTTGAGGAGCAGGGACGAACATCGCATGCGTGTCCCCGCCCTTCGGAAAAATGTCGCTTTTCGAGCGGCCTGGCGCCCACGAATGGGACAGAAAAGACAGATGCAAATCCGCGCGGGCATCCCGGAAGCACCGGCTTTCCGGCCGAATACACCGTCCTGTCGGAAAAATTTTCTGCGGTTTCTCCAGATCAACGAAAAAAAGAGAAGGCACCGGATCCTCCATAAGTGTCACCAAACGCCGATTGGAAAGTCGGGCGCCTTCTCTTGGCTTGGTTATCTCGAAATTCGGGACGGCAGGGAAAAACGGGCGGTTCCTGTTTCGTTTCGCAGGTGCCTGCCGACTTGCGTCGACAGGCGGTTTCGATTATTCTGAAATTGGGCGTTCGTTTTCAGACGAATTGCTCTTCTTCGGTGGAACCTCTCAGGGCGATGGTTGAGCTGGTTCCGCCGGAGACAACCGTTGCCACTTCATCGAAATATCCCGTTCCGACTTCCCGCTGATGCCTCGTGGCCGTGTAGCCTTTTTCCTCGCTTAGGAATTCCCTTTCCTGAAAATCCGCATAGGCTGCCATTCCCCGTTGGCGGTAATCGTTCGCCAATTCGAACATGCTGTGATTCAACGTATGGAACCCCGCCAAGGTCACGAATTGGAATTTATACCCCATCTTGCCCAATTCCTTTTGGAAGTTTCGGATCGTCCTTTCATCCAGTTTCTTTTTCCAGTTGAACGAAGGCGAGCAATTGTAGGCCAACAGTTTGCCCGGGAATTTTTCATGAATGGCCTCGGCAAATTTCTTCGCCTCTTCCAGATTCGGTTCCGATGTTTCGCACCAGATCACATCCGCATAAGGGGCGTAGGCCAGACCGCGGGCGATCGCCTGGTCAATTCCCGCCCTTGCATAATAGAACCCTTCTTCGGAACGTTTTCCGGTCAAAAAAGGATGGTCATAGGGGTCGATGTCGCTCGTCACCAGCCGGGCCCCGTTGGCATCCGTCCGGGCGATCAGTACGGTCGGCACGCCCAGCACGTCCGCCGCAAGCCGCGCCGCAATCAAATGGCGCACCGCCTGCTTCGTCGGCAGCAACACCTTACCGCCGAGATGGCCGCATTTTTTCTCCGAAGACAGCTGATCTTCAAAATGGACGGCCGCCGCTCCCGCCTCGATCATGGCTTTCATAAGTTCAAACACATTCAACGCGCCGCCAAACCCGGCTTCCGCATCGGCGACGATCGGGACGAACCAGTCGGTGTCCTCCCTTCCTTCGAGCCGCTCGATCTGATCCGCCCGCTGCAGCGCCCGGTTGATTTTTTTCACCACATTCGGAACGGAATTGGACGGATACAAACTTTGGTCCGGATACATATGGCCGGCGAGGTTCGCGTCGGCGGCCACTTGCCAGCCGCTGACGTAAATCGCCTTTAGTCCGGCCTTCACCTGCTGGACGGCCTGATTGCCGGTCAATGCCCCGAGGGCGGGGACATAATCTTCTTCATGAAGCATTTTCCAAAATTTCTCCGCCCCGAGCTTAGCTAAGGTGTGCTCGATCAGGACGGAGCCGCGAAGTCTCACCACGTCCTCCGGACCGTAGGGGCGGGTGATCCCTTCCCAGCGCGGCGAAGCCCATTCTTCCTTCAATTTTTGAATTTGTTCCGTTCGATTCATGGCAACATGCTCCTTTCTAGTCGAGATAATCGTATCCGGGAACCGTTAAAAATTCGATGAATTCGTCTTCCTCGATCAGTTTGGAAAACAATTCCTCCGCTTCCTTGAACCGTTTTTGCTTGAATGTCTCTTCTCCGAAGGTTTTCCTGATCTTTTCCAGCTCCTCCCGGATGAATTGCCGGACCAATGCCAGCGTGATTTTTCTGCCGTCTTCCAATTTCCCCTTCGGATGGCGGATCCATTGCCAAACCTGGGCCCTTGATATCTCCGCCGTCGCCGCGTCCTCCATCAGCCGGAACAAGGGAACGGCGCCCTTTCCCGAGAGCCAGGCTTCGATATATTGCAGGGCGACGGAGATGTTGGTCCGCAATCCTTCCTCGGTAATTTTTCCGTCCGGCCACCGGAGCAGATCCTCCGCTTTGACCGTCACATCGTCCCGCTTTCGGCCGATCTGGTTGGGACCCGGCATATGTCGGTCGAATACTTCCATGACCGCCGGCACCAATCCCGGGTGGGCCACCCAGCTGCCGTCAAAACCGTCCTTGACTTCCCTTTCCTTATCCTTCCGGACCTTGGCGAAAGCCTTTTCATTCGCCTCCGGATCATCCTTGACCGGAATCTGCGCGGCCATCCCCCCGATGGCATGGACGTTCCGTTTATGGCACACCTTCACCACATAAAGGGTGTAGGCCCGCATAAAAGGGACTTCCATCGTCACCTGCGCCCGGTCGGGCAAGAAAAAATCCTCATGCCGGCGAAATTTTTTGATGGCGCTGAAAATGTAATCCCACCGGCCGCAGTTCAAACCGGCGCTATGCTCCCGGAGCTCATACAGGATCTCATCCGCTTCGAAGGCGGCGGTGATCGTCTCGATTAAAACCGTCGCTTTAATGGTCCCCCTCGGGATGCCGAGTTCCTCCTGGGCGAAAAGAAACACATCGTTCCACAGTCTCGCCTCTTCCCGGCTCTCCAGCTTCGGCAAATAAAAATACGGGCCGGATCCCTTTTCGATCAACGCCTTCGCATTATGGAAAAAATACAGGCCGAAATCAAAAAGGCTTGCAGAAATCGGCTCATGATCCACAAGAAAATGTTTTTCCACGAGATGCCAGCCGCGGGGCCGGACAACCAAGGTCGCGGTCTTCGCATTCAATTTGTAAAATTTCCCGTCCGGCGCCGTATAAGTTAACGTCCCTCGCACGGCTTCCCTTAAATTTTTTTGCCCCCGGAGCACATTTTCGAAGGTCGGGGAAAGGGCGTCTTCAAAATCGGCCATATACACCTTCGCTCCGGAATTCAAGGCGTTGATGACCATTTTCGTATCGCCGGCCGGTCCGGTGATTTCCACCCTCCGGTCCTGCAAATCCTCCGGAACGGGAGCCACCGTCCAATCCCCGGAACGGATCGCCTCCGTTTCCTTAAGAAAATCGGGCAGCATGCCCCGGTCAAAAAATCGTTGCCGTTCCTGCCTTTGTTTTAAAATCTCCCTTCTGCGCCCCTCAAATTGCCGATGGAGCTTTTTCAGAAAGCCTTCGGCTTCCTCCGTCAAGATTTCCGACCGTTCAAATTCCGTCCTTTCTTTTTGCAGTGCCAAATTCCACCTCTCCTTTACCCGAAATTGTTTTTTACAACCCCTTTCCGGTTCCTACTCCAGAAGTCCCGTGCCGTTGCAGCGCGGGCAAACGATATAGCCGTCGCCTTTGCAATCCTCGCAGGCGCCCATATCGGATTTCCCTCCGCGGCAAAGGCACGGGGTTTCCCCGCTCCCGTTGCAAAATGGGCAATCCACGGAATCCCCTCCTTTTTACCTACTGTAATATTACAGATAATTTTTATTAATTTTATTATATAACAGATTCCAGAAAAATGTTCAACGTTTTTTAAACCAATTTTTTGACAAAATAAGAGCCGGCTTCGGAAAAGAACCGGTCCGATCATTTTGGAAGCATGGCGGAAAGGGGCATGTTTCCGAATAATCCTGGGATTAGGGGAAGGAAAAGAAATTGCGGTAAAAAGGATTTATTTCACTATTGGTTTCATCGTACGCGGCCAAAAGGAAAGGGAGGGATTTTTCTGCCAATGCGGAGATTTTCGCGCGAATTTTGGAGGGAGGCAGGTGATCCGCTGATATGATGGGGAAATCAAAGGAGGAAAATTGAATCACTGCTCCGATACCGGTTCGATATATTTTACGAACCCTCGCGGCGGTGCCGATTCCAGCAACCGATAGATTCCGACCCTGACCCTCTGCCCTGATTTGATATGATCCAAAAGCGAAGGATCATCGGTTTTCAAAAAGATCACATTAGCAATATACTTTCCGACGATTTCCCTAGTCTGTTATTTCATATCTTTTGGATCGAATTTTCATCGGTAATTAATATCGCCCGCGATGCTTCGTTGATCAAGATGTATCCTTCATGAATAAAAGCAGGCGACCGGGAAATTGCGCTTCCGGGACCGGGATCCTTGCCGAACGGACCGGTTGCGCTTCCGGACCGATTCTCATGGCCGGGTTGGCCTGCGCACCCGGACAGCAAGAAAATGCATAAGCCTGCCATCACAAACAACACAGATTTTTTATCACAATCCCCTTCGCATTTTTGAACTTTTCAATTCGGCAGAAGAATCGGCATCATCATTCCGGAATGAAAGTTCATCGCTTATGCCATGGGAGGAAAGGATCCGCCATGAGGAAATTCCATGCGGAAAATCCGCAAACGGTTATTCCTGTCCGGATCGGAAGAGGAAATGATCGGGGCCGTTTCGAATCGATCTTTTCCATTTTTCACGGCGAAATCAGGAAATAGATGACAACGACCAATCCAAAGGAAAGCGATGCGGGCAAATGTTTAAATCTAAGATGACCGGATCCTTGATGATTGACGGCTCTTTGGTAAACTTCCCCCAAACAAAACCGTTCCGATAACGATGAACAATCCGCCAAGAAGCCAAGGGCTTTGGAATGAATTGGCGATATCAACAACCCGTTCGCTAAAAATGATCCAAAGGAATCCCAGAAATCCTCCCAAAATCATGTTCCAGATGAAGCCTTTGATTTTCATCCATCCCCGCCCTCCTTTCAAAAATGGGAACCGGACAGCAGGATCACCCACCGCAGATTTTGTCTTTCAAAAAAAGATATATTTATTTTGAATTTTCTAATAAAAATTGTAGAACAAAAAACTCGATCCATCAAGAAAAAACCGCTGGCTTCGCGATCGTTTTTACCCGGCCTTTTCGGCCTTAAACCTGCCGTTGCACCGAGGAATCCGGGGCACGCGGCAGCGAAACCGGCATAAAAAAGAAGGCCCTTGTTTCGCAAAAACCAGCCCGAAAAAGGCGAGAAATTCTTTACGGCAAATGCCAAACCCTGAATCCATAGACCGGAAAACCGGCCAAAACACGGCCAAAATCGGTACCGGTTTGGTCAATAAAAATTGAGAAAGGGAGCGCACAGAAGATCCACATCGCAAAGGGCATATGACGCAGATGATTGGCTCCAATTTGTCATGTTGACGGGACAAAAGATTTTTCTTAGCATTGCGGCAAGGATATTGGGCGCAAATTTTACCGTCGAATTTTCCCTGGTTTTTTCGGACGCAAAAACCGGCGACGGTTTCAAAATATTTTCAGAATTTTCGATCAAACAAAGAAAAAATAAAACGCGGCATTGGCAAACCGCCAAAACCGCGTGATTGCTAGTAAGCGGAAGACGGGACTCGAACCCGCGACCCTCACCTTGGGAAGGTGTAGAAGTACGATTTCTTACACAATTTTATAAAATAAAATGACTGATTTAACGACATTTCTAAATTAATGTTCAGCATTAAAAATCATCGAAAATCAAATTATTTGCCTGTGTTTTGCCTGTCGGTTGCCTGTAAAAAAACGCCGAGGATTGGCGGAAATTTAAATTTTTTCCCTAGGGCAAATCGCAAAATTTGGCCGATTTTAGGCCGCAATTTTAAAAATTGACGATTTGAAATACAATTTTTGCTTCTGTTATTTTATTCATGGGTAATGATTAGAACTAGGGGGTTTTAAGGGCACGGCTTCGGCCGTGCCTTTAATTTATCGAAAAAAATAAAAAGGCCTCTGTTGTGAGACCTTTTTATTCAACCACATAATGATATTGTTTAATTATACTATCTGTAATTACTCGATTTTCTCCTTCTTTATAGACCCTATCCCACGGTCCGCCTTTTTTATGGGTTCTTTCAACTAAATCAAACGGTTTTTCTTTACCGTATTTTTTCAATACGTCAATAATACACATCATAGCCTCAGGACCGTGTTTAGAAGTAATTACTTTGATAAATGATGGCGTCGCGGCTCTTACATTAGGCTCAATAATAAATGTCTCATCTTCTTTATAATCAATAACAGACGAGCCATAGTGTTTAAATCTTTGGAATACACCTTCAACTACCGGTCCATATTTATATGCTACGATTGGTTCTTCAAAGAGTTTCTTTCCAGTTCTCTTTAAAAATTCTGCATAACAAAAATATAGAAGCTTTTGCAACTTTAGATGCGAGGACGGCAATATTGTTAATAAAAATTTAGATATATCCAGTGCAGTCAATTTTTGATCACTGGCAACAAGATCAATAAAGTCATCCATATCTTCAGTAAATAAAACATCTTTAAAAAATCTATCTTTATTAATGACAGATTTTAGATCTGTTGAATCAGTAGACAGTTTATGTATTCCTAATTCAACTTCTCCGCATTTTTCTCTAACTTTTCTAAGAAAAGTCCGTATTAATGTTGCATCTAACTGCCCTTCCGACGAATAGTGCCAACCCACTCTGAAACCCTTTTGATATTGACTTGTAATTGCAATAAAGTGGTATGCCATGATCACCACCTCCTTAATTAAAGGCGTCCTTGTGAAATTCAGCAAATTTTACATATTCCTGTTTATGTTTTTCGTGTGAATTTAAGTTTGTTTGAACGTCGTCTGTTAACCATATCTGTAATTCCCAAGGGAAATTTTTATTGCTATCCCCGTAAAAATAAACGTGTGTACCTCTATAATATTCTCCTTTTGAAGAATTAATACACTTAATATTATAATCATTTTTTATAAAATTACACATTTCTTGAAAAACAGGGCAATCATGACTAAAACCAGGTAAACAAACCCTGAAACCCATTAAATCATTAAGACATTTCTTAAGTGGCATTTCGCCTTTTTCTTCTTTAACAAGATAATAATGACCGAGTTTATAGATAACAGAACCAAGTTCTTTTACTCTACTTCTTGAATCTAAATCGCTATAATCAGCTTCAAAGGAAATCATATCAGGAGTCAGTAAACCAAGTCTATAAAGATATTTTTTTATTATATTATAATAATCAGGATAAATAATAAATTTATCAATATCAATTTGCTTACAGACATCTTTTACGAGTAATTTTCTCAGATTTATTTGCTGTATATCTCTATTTTCTTCACAAAATCTCCTATGTAAATTTATAATATAAAAAATTACTTGACTTAATCTATTAATATCATAATTTACTTCTTTTTGTCTTTGTTCTAACATCAAATTTAATTCACTAATTGACAAGACAATCACCCTAAAGGCATTATCCTGTGATTTATATCGGCAGCAAATTACTTTTTTCGACAAAAAATCATAAATTCCTGCTGTACATAAAAAAATAAGAGAGGCAAACGCCTCTCTTTTTCATTCCACATCTTTTTTATAGATCCAGCTTACGATCTCTTTGAGCAGCACCCTATCAGATTTGATTTGCTGCACCGTGTACGTCCGCCCCTTTACCCACGATGGGATTGTTTGGCCAGTCGCGTATTTTTGGGCGGATTTTTTTACTCTTACTTTTTGACCAACTTTGAAGGAAGGTTTAGCTTGTGATTGGTTTTTGGATCCAGATGGGATTTTTATTTTTTGCCCGACTTTCAACTTCCTTGGATCGACACCAGGATTGAGTTTTTCCAATGTTCCGTGTGCCCATCCGTTCTTTTTCTCAAGTTCCCAGAAAGTGTCGCCGGGTTTGATAATATATATTTCGTAGCTTTCTTGTTTCGGGTGAAGCTTTGGTTCTTCCTTGGTCTTTTCTGCAAAATGTTTTTCCCATCCGTTGAGCCCTGCATTTTTGATGATGGAAGGATAATCTTTGTAGGCGATGTTCATATCTACCCTGCTGGCAATACCATTCACCTTACCATCACTCGAATATTGCCAGATGCCATATGGCCCAGAATATGTGCATTTCGGGCCCCACTGTGCCACCCATTTATCGAAACGATCGAGTTTTGGACTATTGAGTTGGTTTTCCAACCAACTTTTGGATGCATAGAGGGTTACGTAATAACCGGCTTTTTCAACTTCATCTAAAAAGGTATAGCAAATTTCAACCAATTCGGCATTAGATGGCATACCGTTTTTCTTTTTGTAACCGTCTGCGTCTTCCATGTCAAAAGCAATGGGAAACGTTGGCTTTTTACCCTCTAGTAATCGTAATGCATGTTCCGCCTCACTTTTAGCTTGTTCTACGTTCAAAGCGTAACTGTAAAGGTACGCTCCCCACGGGATCCCCACTCGTTCAGCCTCTCGAACGTTTCGCTCAAAATATTCGTCATCCTGATTTCGGATGTCACCGCCATAACCAAGCCTGATCATGGCAAATTGGATCCCGTCTGCTTTTACTTTATCCCAATCAATTTTTCCTTGATGTTTGGACACATCGATTCCCTTTAATTGGACCATCATTCCCCATCCTTTTTCGTAATTTTGGATTGGTCAAACAATCCGGACGCGCTCAAACCCATTACAATCCCCAACATTACCCGGTTAAAAAATTCGCCCGGAAAATAAATAATCCCGAACAATACGCCCAGGATTAAGGATAATAGCGGCAAATATTTCGGTTTAAGCCATTCTAGCTTTTTCACCAATTCAACCAAACCAACAATGACCGCAATGATTAGAACATCAGTAATCTCAATCATTTAGACTTTCACCCTCCTAATTTTAAATAGCTGATGATTAAACTAATGATAGCGACAATCCAGCCGCCCCATTCACGTATAGCCGTGAAAACTGCATTTTTTCCCGCTGTCTTGGCCTCTAATCTAATCATTTTTTCTTCCATTTCGTCGACTTTTTCCCGGAGGCCGTTGTATTTGGTGATCAGATTCCGGGTTTCCTGCATTTCCATTCGTAGAGCATTTATTTGCTCAAATAAGTCTTTGTTGCTATACCATTGTTCTTTTTCCGACAAAGTTGACCGCCCCCTACATTGAAATCACCGCCAAGATGAGAAGTGCAAACAACATCAATCGGATTAAGAATCCGCTCTCCCTTACTGGCATCACCCCATTTAAGAAAAATGGGCACAAAAAATACGCCTTTGCAGGCGTAAAGATAAAAGCTTCCCGAAGGATGTTCATTTACCTTCTAAGATAAATTTTTTCATTTCCTCAAAATCAGATTCATAAATTTCATCTAAAACTTTTTCATATTCTTCATCAGTAAGCAAACCTTTTTCTTTTAAAATTTTTGCTAAAGCTCTTGTTCGAACCCAGTTGTTTATTGCTGTTAAATATAATCCAGTAAACAGATTCCATTCTGGGCCCTCGTCTGTTTTTTCTTTAACAATAAATGAAAAGTTTATTATTGTATCCTCATCTAATGGACCTTGATAAGTTCTAGAATAGTGGCTTATTGAAGCTTTAAAATCGATACCGTAACTTGGAATTTTTACATTTAAATTATTGCCTTTTAGCAATGATGAATAAAGATTATAGTTATTTTCCCCAATCACCGCAAAATTAATTCGAAATTCTTTTTGTTTTTCATCTATTTTCTCCACCTCAGCATCAATTTTTACATCATTTAAAATAACTAGCATGTTTTCACCTCCTTTCTTCAACACAATTCGACAAAAGGAGGCGTTTTCCTTTTTTGGTCAGATTTAAGTCCTTTCATTCATCAGGACTATCTTGTAATCTATCAACGATTTTAGCTTTAACGAGGTCCTGCAATTCCGATAGATTCAGATTGAATTCTTCAGCAGTGAGCGGGACATATCCGCTCAAACTGATCGAATGGTCTTCATTCGAGCCGTTGAAATAGATTTGGGCGCCAGAGACTTGCCCATCTTCATAGCGAATGTTGATGTTATTGATTTGAACGTTCATTATTCTTTCTCCCCTTCTTCAAATTTTTCACAAATATAGTCATAGATCATCGCTTCTTGCCCACTAAATTCACGATCGCAATTGAACAAGATTTCTTTAACCGTTTTAAGCATTCCTTGTGCATCTCCACCTTCGATGACGATTTCTTCTTCGTCGAGTTCTTTTTTGTCTTTTAAATATGCGTCAATATCCTTCACATCATAGGTATTATCTTCTTTTATTTTCGGTTCGCCATTTTCGTCAAGGTTGCAATGTTCTTTTAATAGTTGTTTAATATCTTCTCGATATTCTTCGTGTCGCTCGTGAAGCAGTTTAATAAACTTCGTGCGATGTCGGCTTTGCTTACCACGGAGCGGTAAATCGTAAAGTAGATTGATAATCGGCGCGAGTTTGGCTTTTTCAATTTTTATAATCATACTATCATCTCCTCCAGCTGTTTTACTTTTTGTTTCAAATATTGATTTTCGATCTTTAACCACTCAATTTCGTCTTTCATTTTTTGTTGTTCATCTTTCAACGACTTTGTAACTGGAATAAGTAACGTCCAAAGTCTATCGTAAGCAATACCATCTACTTCTCGGTTTCCGTTTTCATCTGGCGGTGTAAAGAGAGCGTACTCGGAAAGACCTACTTCAACGACATCCTCAGCAATCAATCCATAACGTCTATCTAAACCTTCAGTTGTGCCACCATTTTCTTTGATTTCTGTTTTGTCGTACCATGATTTTGGCTTGAGATTGAGTATTCTTTCAGCATAGCCATTATCAAGCGGTACTTCTTGTATATCCTCTTTATATTTCCGCGCGGAAGTGATACGACCTAATGTGCCTTGGTCTGTCACAAACATATTTGCGTTTCCGCTGTAGGTACGATTGTAGATACCCATAGAGTGAATGCGTGCGCCTGTACCGTCAGTATCAACATGGAGGAAAGCATTGGAATTTCTTTTATCTATAAGCCTTACTCCTTGACCGTTTAAATAAAGAGTTGTTACATCGTTAAAAATGGAGTTATACCCATTCATATAGACATTTCCAGATATAATGTTTTTCGCTCTAATTTCATAAGCTATACGTCCACCACTAATATATGCCCACAGCGAGTTTTCTTCTTGATAAACGATCGGAGTTGCTCCTTCTACTACTTGCACACCATCACATTGAACCCAGTTTGAGCTGGTTGAAGATATTTCTATCAGAATTACATCTTCATTAGAAATATTTGACGGTACGGTAAATGTTGTTGAATATCTCACCGCTTTATAATCATTTGGTACGGTTGGGAAATTTACAGTTTTAATGGTTGAAACAGGATTACCAAGAGCATTGATAATTCTAATCACCACTCTAGGCGCTCCTGCAGTCGTATTATATTGACGTTTAAAATACGCCGAAAAAGTATAAGTATTGTTAGGTGCTAGGCTACCAATTATTTGGGTTACATAATCTGTGTTTCTTACTACTATAGCTTTATTTCCAAAAATCGGTTGTGCTTCAAATGGTGTTGGTACCATGATGATAGCTACTTTTGGATTTCCGATTTTATTCCAAGTTGCCGAAAAATCAGATGGTATTACTAAATCAGTCCAATAATACGTTGAGCTAAAACTTAACGGATTATATTGAACAGTTTCAAACGAATGATCATTTACATAGTTAGTTTTGGTTATAATGCTATACGTTTGATTAGAAACGCTATCCTTTAGCAAGAAATCCCCATCTGTTACCGTAACACCACTCGAATTTATCGTTACTTTATTGTTTGAAATACTTACTAAATCCGCATTTATCGTTCCAGCTGTCAATTTAGTTGCAGACATTTTATCGATATGCGCGTCTTTTATGACTGCATTATCGATCGTTGTTTGAGCAGTGATATGAAGTTTCGTTCCGCTTATTTTTATTTCTTCTGTTGATATGTTGATGGCGTTGATTACTCCATCTTTCTCTACTTTCGCCGAAATCTCCCCAGCCATAACGGTGAGTTGAGATTGTATACTAGAAACTTGTCCTGTTAGTGTATCTACCGTAGACTGGTTCGCTTTCAACTGAATCTGATTCGACAGTTGCGTGATGGAGGTTTCGGCGCTTGATACACGTGTTCCGAGACCGTCGATTTGACCTTG
>SPLK01000126.1_pt1 | contig 36904 bp, 52 predicted proteins | sample 2456111 | NCBI WGS metagenome assembly SPLK01 (sample SAMN11156906, study PRJNA527647) | hot springs metagenome | biome: Geothermal region; feature: Hot spring; material: tree branch in hot spring; isolation source: hot spring sediment rich in lignocellulosic material ... | reverse complement strand
CCGTAGGCCGTTAGCGAATTCCCGTAACCTGGTGGGATGGTGTCAGTGGTGAGTGGTGCCCGGGCCGGGACTTGAACCCGGATGGGAGTGGTTACCCACACGCCCCTCAAGAGTCCGAAGTGCACGCAAACAGCGTCACGACGGCATTTACCATTGGCTGACATCCCCACCCGACTCGGATGCCATCCGAGCCGTCATGACGGGCTTTTATGGCTGTTTGCCAGGGCCCTGTTCCCACCCGTATTCCCACCAGCATTCCCACCAGGAGCGTCGCCCCCATTCCGCACGTCGCGCGGTTGCGTGATGCCGTCGAGGGCCCCTGCGATCTCCTGGCGCATGCGGGTCGTGACCCCCTGGTATATCTCCCAGACCGTCCGCACGTCGGCATGTCCGACGATCTCCGCGACCGCCTTGGGGTCCGCCTTGGCTTCGGCCATCCAGGTGATGTAGGAGCCCCGGAGGTCGTGCAGCCTCAGGTCGTCGGGAAGCCCGAGCTTCCTCCGCACAGCGGCCCACGCATGGTCGAGGTCGTCGGGGCGGATGGGTTGCCCGTCGCCACGGTCGAACACGAGCGTCGCCGGGCTCCACCGCTCCCTCATCTGCGCCCGCTGGGCTACCATATGGGCAGCCAGGGCGGCGACCGTGTCCGGTGGGATGGGCACGTCCCGGACCCCGGCCTTCGTCTTCACCTCGACGAGCCCCCACTCTTTGTGTCGCTGCCCCTCGGCGGGTGGGCCGATCTCCCGGAGGTTCCACTGCTGGCGGATCCTCAGCACTCCCCCGTCGAGGTCGACGTGCTCCCACGTCAGCCCCAGCACCTCGCCCCTCCGCAGGCCGGCCGTCATGGCGACGAGCAGGGGCACGTAGTAGCGGGTGTCCTTGATGGCCGCCAGCACCTCAGGGACTAGCTCGCGCGGCAGCCTCGGCCGGTCGGCGGCGCGGTAGCGGGCTCGCGGCGGGTCGGGCACACGGGCGGCCGGGTTGACGACCAACTTCCCCTTTTGGACAGCGGCCTCTAGCGCGGCATGCAGGGTGCGATGGACGAGCTCGGCCATGCGGATTCCGAGGCCTTTGCCAAGCGGCGGCGGGGCGACGAGCCGCCGGTAGAGTTGCTCGAGGTCGTCGGGCTTCACCTTCTGCAGCGGGATGTGGCCGATGGCCGGCACGATGTGGAGCCGGATGGCGGCCTCCTGGGCCTTGTAGGTATTGGGACGCACCGCCCCCATCGTCCGCCGCTGCTCCACCCACTCCGTCAGGAACGCGGCGAGGCTCGACGGGTCGTACGCGGGGAGTTTTCCGGCTTTATACTCGGCCACCAGCGCGGCCAGCTTCTCCGCGGCCTCCTGTCGTGTCTCGCCGTAGACCACCCTCCTATCGCGCTTCCCGTCCGGCCGCCAGCCAAGCATCACCTCCCCTCGCCAGCGGCCGTCCGGCATCCGATAAATCGACCCCTCGCGGCGTCCTCGTCGACTCAGCGCCACGTCGCGGTCACCTCCTGCCTCTGCAGGTCACGCAGACGCAACTCCGCGCAGTACGCCCGCTCAGTGGTCGAGCCGATATCACGGGCAATGCATGAGAGATCGACCCCTATGGCGTCCGGCGCATTCGTCAGAACGCGCCAGTAGCGGCGCTGGCCCGGTCCTACGTCGCGCAGGAGGTCGGAGCTCCGGTCGACGATCCTGCCGTCCGGCCCCCTCCATGCTGCGCTGATGGTGACCCAGTCGTAAGGCAGGGCCCCATCGGGCACCGCCAGGTATCCTGTCACCTCCGTCCATCCTGCCTGGCTGGATACACTCACCTCTTCGAGCTCGCCCTTCGGCAGCATATCGGGCGCGGCGAGTAGCGCCCCCACCAGCAGCAGCGCTAGCAGTGCGACCAGGACACTATTGCCGCCGCTCATGCGTCCACCTCCCTGTCTACATGATCACCTCTAGCAGCCTGGCCGCGGCCCACGCATGCGGCACCCCGTGTTGCTCTGCCACCTCCTCCACCGCCCGCCTCCATGCCGCTCTCGCCGCCGAATCCGGTATCAGATAGCGCAACGCCCAGGCCCTCGCCGCCGCCTCCCACCTGGACGGGTCGTCAGCATACTGGCGTGTCATGTGGTGCCCAATTTCGTGAGCCAGGACAGCCCTGCAGAGGGCCCGGTCGAACCGCAACGACCGGTCGAGCAGGATCAGGCGCTGCTCGAGGATGTACCGGCCAAGTCCCCCCTCCAGGTCTGCCCACTGCACCGCGAGTTGCTCTTGGCGCGCCAGGTTGAGGAGTTCATCCATTTGGCCCCCTACTCGCGCATTCGGAAGGCAGGCACAATATCCCAATCTCTGGTCATCGTGGCAAGTTCTGCCACGTCGCCAGCATCAGGCATAGCGCATCCGCAGGTGGGCGGCAGCGGCCTCCAGGGCCTCGATGAGCGCGCCGACGGCAGATGATGCTGGCTCCAGCCTGACCGGCTCCATCGCCGCGACGGTTTGAACGGGGCCGGCGAACCAGAACGTAGGAGGCAGGCCGAGCACCTGTCCGATGCGTGCTGCCGTCTCGATGGTTGGCGTGGTCTCCCCGCGCTCGATGCCACCGACATGAGAATGACTGACCCCGGCCGCATCAGCCAGCGCTCGCAGGGATAAGCCGCGAGCCTCCCGAGCCGCCCGCAGACGCCGACCGAGTTCTGCCCTGTTCAGCACCGTCGCATCCACGGTCCGTCACCTCTCCCACCCTCACCGTACACTATATCGTCCAACTTGCGCGTGCAATATAGTGTCCGCATGCGAGCGACCGAGAGATTCAGAGAGCGTTCGACATGGCGCGGGTTCCTGGCGTCCTGCTCATGCTGTGCGCTCTGGTTTACAGCGTGCGTCATAGTGTACGCTGGAGGCGCTGACGCTGGTCGGAACGGGGGTAACGGCCACGCAGACCGACGCTCGCACTCCTGGCCTTCGGCGGGCCGGGGATGTGCTCCGTAAACTGCGCAAGCGCCGCCGGTTGTCTCTGCGACTTCTGGCCTCGCTCTCCGGCCTGTCGCACACGCACATCGGCGCGGTGGAGCGTGGCGAGACGACGCTGACGGCCCCCGCGCTAGTCAGGCTCGCCCGAGGGCTGAATATGCGGCCTGGCGAGCTTCTGGAGCGGATGTACGGCGACGGGAAGGCGGATGGGTCGTGAGACGCCTCATCCTCGAGCGCTGCCAGGAGCTCGGCCTCACGCAGCGCCAGCTGGCACGACTCATAGGGGTCGACGAGGCAACGGTCTCCGACTACGTCGTCGGCAGGGCGGCCCCGAGCCTGCGGGTGGCGCTGCGGATGGGGCGGGTGTTGGACGTCCCGGTTGAGGACCTGTTCGCCGACCTCGTCCGGCCAAAGCGAGGAGGTGGTGCCGTGAAACAGAGCGGCCCGGCGCCTGAGCACCGGGCCAACGACCGTGCTGCTGCTACTAGCGTACCGCAGTCTGAGTCCGTTGTCCAGTGACCGAGAGGAGGGCTGAGATGTCCAGGTACCTCCGCATCCCGATCGGTGAGCGGGGCACCGCGAGCGACAACCGTGCGGCGCTAGTGCGGCTGCTGGTGTTCTCGCCAGAGCGGGCTGACGAGCTGCCTGACGACGCAGCCGTGCCGTACTCCGTCAATGAGCTGGGCTACCCCCATATCGTCCACGACCCCGATACCGACCGCCTGCTCGTCCGGATCGAGGCGCAAGGCCCTAAGGGCGACGAGATGCTGACGGTCTATGCGACCGAGAATCGGTTCGACGCCCTGGCCCTGCTGCGCGACATCGAGAGGCTGATAGCCGACGATACCATCGAGCTCTACGAGCCAGGCGCATTCGGCGCTCTGAAGGCCGCCCGCGTGCAGTACGACGCGCTCTACCTCCCCGGGCAGTCGTCGCCTGATCAGGCCGAGGAGTCCACCGAGGTGGCCGCCAATGCGTGACCCTCGCCTCCTCGACTGGCACTTCGGCGAGCCAACCCCCATACTCCCGGCTCCGGCAGGGCGCCGGCCCTCGCGCCGGCCCCTGCCCCATCCCAGCCGGGTGCCGGTCTCCCGCTACATCCGGTCGACGGCCTACGTTGTGCCGTGGTGGCAGCGGGACTTGGCCGTCACAGCAGCGGTGGCGGCCATCGTATTCGCCGCGGCCTACCTGCTGGCGCACGTGCTGGTCTGGATAGCGAGGGGGCTCGGGTGATGGAGGTCTACCTGCCCCGGCAGCTCCTCGACCAGGCGTCCGCCGAGGATCGGATCGCCTTCGCCCGGTGGCTGCTGTCGCTCGGCGCCATCACCCGGGCGGAGGTGCTGGACGCCATCGAGGCGGGGCCGGATTGGGAGGAAGACTGGCAGGCGTTCGAGCGGTGGCGGAGGGGGGACGAGAGCGAGTGAACGCCGTCCGCCTCGCCCGCTATGACGACCTTACCGACCAGCAATGGCACGCCATCCGCAGCCGCGGCATCGGCGGCTCCGACATTGCGGCCATCGCAGGGATGAACCCGTGGAAGACGCCGCTGCAGGTGTGGGCCGAGAAGGTGGGCCTTGAACCTCCTGAGCCTGCGAACGAACGGATGCGCTGGGGCCAGCGCCTGGAGGAGGTCATCGCCCAGGAGTTCGCCGAGCGCCACCCAGACTGGCGGGTGCGCCGTGTGGGGGCGGTGCTCCGGCATCCCAAGGCCGACATCTTCCTCGCGAACATCGACCGATTGGTCACCATCGAGCGTGGCCGCCAGGCGGTGCTCGAGATCAAGACGACCGACGCGCGGCACGCATCCCGGTGGCAGGACGGACCGCCGCCGTGGGTCGTGGCGCAGGCGCAGTGGTACCTCGGCGTGACGGGGCTCCAGGTCGCCTACGTCGCCGCCCTCATCGGTGGCAACCGGTACGTGGAGTACGAGCTGCCCCGCGACAATGCCCTCATCGAGCACCTGCAGGCCGCGGCCCACGACTTCTGGTTCCGGCACGTCGTCACCGGCGAGCCGCCTGAGCCGTCCGGCTCCGAGGCCGACACCGAGACGCTCAAGCGGCTCTACCCCGAGGCCATCGAGCCGTCCGTCATGCTCGACGCCTCGGAGGCCGAGCCCCGACTGGCGCAACTTCGGGACGCCCGCCGGCGTCTCGCCGAGGCCGAGGCCGAGGTAAGGCGCCTTGAGCAATGGTTCCAGGCGCATCTCGGCAATGCCGAGGTCGGACTGGTCCGCGGCGAGCCGGTCGTCCGATGGGCCACGGTGACGACCTCCCGGCTCGACACCAAGGCCCTTGAGCGCGACTACCCAGACATCGCCGCCAGGTATCGCCGAGAGGCGACCTACCGCCGCTTCACCCTGCTCGGAGAGGAGGGCTGACGCATGGGCAAGGCTATCGCGAAGGCGCAGCAGCCTTCTGGCGGACAGGCGCCAGCAAAGCCCGTGCGCGACCCCATCGTCGACCTGATGGAGCGAATGCGCCCGGCCATCATGGCCGCAGTGCCCCGCCATGTCGACGGCGACCGGATGATGCGGATCTGGCTGACGACCATCCGCCAGAACCCGACACTGCGCCGCATGGCAACCGGGCAGCCAGAGGAGCGCAACAGCCTCCTCGCCGCCATGCTGCTCATTTCGCAGCTGGGGCTTGAGCCGGGGCCACTCGGACAAGCCAGCATCATCCCGTTCTACAACAAGAAGGCTGAGCGCTATGAAGCGCATGCCATCATCGAATACAAGGGTTACCTGGCTCTTGCCCGGCGATCCGGAGAAATCGAATCTATTCACGTTGAGCCGGTCTACGAAGAGGACGAGTTCGAGCCCCAACTTGGCTCGAACCCACACATCTACCACAAGCCGAACCTGCGCGCCCGCAAGCCCGACTCGCAGCCATGGTGCTACTACGGGGTCGTGAAGCTGCGTAATGGCGGCCAGCAAGTGCACGTCATGACCATCGGCGAGATCGAGAAATACCGCCAGCGCAGCCGCGCCGCGAACGAAGGCCCATGGGTCACCGACTACGACGCCATGTGCCGCAAGACTGTCATCCGCCGCATGTGGCGGTGGCTCCCTGTCTCGGCCGAGATCCAGCGGGCCGCCGCGCTCGACGAGGCCGTGGGGCGCGGCGTCAGTGAGACGGGCTCGGTCGACATCTCCCCCGGGTACGACCCCGACTCCGGCGAGGTCATCACCGTGGAGGGGCGGGTTATCGAGGACGAGCAGGAGCCTACGGGCGGGCAGGCCCAGCCAAAGGCCCCGGGCCAGGCGGAGGGTCTCCTATGAGGCCCTCCGTCATCCCCATGCCGCCCGAGGCATGGTCAACCGTGCTGGCCGAGCCCGTCGGCGAGTGCGCCATGAAGGTGCGCCTCATGGGCTACCGCCACTACGCCAGAGTCCGCTCGGGTCGGCGAGAGCACTTGGTATCGGCCTACATCCCGTCGGAACCGATGGATGAACTCGTCCATGCTCGGTTGGCGGATGACGAGGCGAAGGCTGTGCGCCTTGCGTGGGCACTTGTCATCGAGCTGGCCTGGAGGGCGGTGTCGTTCAATTGACCGGCGCCTGGTGGTTCGTCGTCGGGCTATTCGTCGGCGCATGGATTGGCCTGCTCACGGCAGCTCTCTGTGTTGCAGCAGATAGGGCGGATCGGGCGGCGGGGCTCAAGTGATTGGACTGAGACCATGGGCTGGATTCGAATCGACGACCATTTCGACGAGCACCCGAAGCTGGCGAAGGTCGGCCCGATTGCGTGGGGGCTGTGGCTCGCTGGCCTCGCGTACTGCAATCGGAACCTGACCGACGGGTTCATCCCGTGGGCGGTGGCGCAGAAGCTCGCAAGCTTCAAGGTCGTCGATAACACGGGCCGCCTCTGGACGCTGGCCCGCACGTGTGGCATGGTCGGCGACGACATCGACGCGGATTGGGTTATCGGCCTGCTCGTCGACGCCGGCCTGTGGGAAGAGGTCGAAGGCGGCTTCCAGGTCCACGACTACCTGGACTATCAGCCATCCCGTGAGCGAGTGCTGAGGGAGCGGGAGCAGGCGCGACGGCGAATGGCGGCTGCTCGCGCCGCGAAGGACGGTAGTCGTTCGGGAGAAGTTCAGGCGAACTTCGTCGGAACTTCGGACGACGTTCGGGAGACGTTCAATGGAAGTTCGGATAACCCCAACCCCAACCCCAATCCCAATCCCAAAGAAAAGACAAGAACAATGTCTCCTAACGGAGACATCTCCGCCGAGACGGCGGAGGGCTCGCTCTTTCCTGCTTCTGGCGGCGAGGAGAAGGAGTCCGTGGAGCGCAAGAAGCGCGGCTCTCTCGCATCGGACGTAGAGCGCGTCATGGCCTACTTCAACGAGCGCTTCGTGCCAGGCGTCTTCAGCCGGCCGCTGCGGCTAACCAAGGAACGGGCGAGACACATCCGAGCAAGACTCGAGCACTACTCCGTGGACGACCTTTGCAAGGCCATCGATCACCTGCGCCAGTCGCCATTCCACTGCGGCGAGAACGACCGCGGCCAGGTGTACGCCACGCCGGAGTTCCTGTTCCGAAACGACACCCAGGTGGACAAATGGCTGAACCACCCACCCATTGGCCGCAGGCCTGGCAGTGGCTGCGAAGAGGTTGAGCTCGTCTACGGCGACGAGGAGGTTTCCTGATGGCCCGTTCGGTCAATTCAGAGTTCGAGGAACGCCTCATCGGCCTGTGCCTCCTCCATCCGGAGGTTGCAAAGCAGGCCGCAGCATCCCTCACGCCGGACGCCTTTGTTGCGCGGGAGACACGCCAGGCATTCGCCGCCATCCGCTCCATTGTGGCAAGCGGCGGGGCTGCGTCTCCGGTGGCTCTCCTGCGCGAGCTCGACCGGCAGAAGGTGAAGCTGGACGCCGACACCATCGACCGCTGGATCGCCGACCCTGGCATCCCAGAAGACGCGCCGGCACTCATCGAGGCGCTGCGCGAGGCGCGGGCAAGACGGCTGCTGGCGCAGGTGGCCGCGGAACTCGGCAAGGCCGCCGAAGAGGCCGCGGACATGGAGGAGCTCTCCGAGCTTGCAAGCCAGCGTGCGCTTGCCATCCTTGCGGCGGTCGGGGAGCAGGAGGAGCCCGTGCGGCGGATCGGCCAGGTGCTCCAGGAGGTGGCCGCCGCGGTGGCCGACCCGACTCTGGCCTCTCGCCGGCGCATCCCGTTCGGACTGTTTCTGACGCTCGGGCGTCTTCTGCGTGGTTTGGAGGCCACCCGGCTCTACGTCGTGGCCGGGCGTCCCGGCATGGGCAAGACGGCGCTGGCCTTGCAGATCGCCCTCGGGGCCGCCGAGCACGGGCATGCCAGGGTGCTTCTGTTCAGCCTTGAGATGACGGCTGAAAACCTCGCCGAGCGCATCGTCCGGCAGCGAACCGGCATCGACCCGACCGACTCGCCGTCCTGGTCGGACGCCCGCCGGGCCGAGGTGCTGACGGCCATCGACGAGCCGCTTCGGAAGCTCGCCGACATGGACGTGTGGATCTGCGACCGCCGGGGCCTGCGTGTGACCGACATCGCCGTCATCGCTCGGCGCGTGGCGGCCGAAGCGGGTGGCCTCGACGTGATTCTCATCGACCACCTGGGCCTCATCCGGCTGCCCGCCGGAAACAGCGAGACGACGGCTCGCAAAATCGGCCGCGTGACGCAGACGCTCCGGGAACTGGCAGCAGACCTCGACTGCGCCGTGGTGCTGCTGCACCAGCTCAACCGGGACGTCGAGCGCCGGGAAAACAAGCGGCCGACGATGGCCGACCTGCGGGAATCCGGGGAGGTGGAACAGCACGCCGACGTCGTGCTCGGGCTGTACCGGCCGGACTACTACGCCGCCAACAACGCCGGCATGGCCGAGGTGCTGGCCCTGAAGAACCGGGATGGCAAGGCCGGGCCGAACGTCGGGACACTGCTGCGCTGGAACCCACAATGCGTCCGGTTCGATGAGCCTACGAAGGAGGAGATTCAGGCGTACCGGCAGCGCAAGGACAACGGCGAGGAGGTGCGGGCGTGAGCGTCTACTGCCTGACGACCTCGACCCGCTTCTACCACGTCGTCGAGAACCCTCCCATCCCCGCATCCGGCGGCCGGGTGCTCTGCGGCCGTCGCCTGGAGCGGTACGGCATCCTCGTGCCCATGAGCATGGCCGAGGCCATGATGGCGTCTGACTGCATGTGCCGGCGGTGCAAGGTGGCGTACGAACAGCGGCGGGAGGCGGTGCGGGCATGACCGTCGGCAGTCTCTTCGCTGGCATCGGCGGCATCGACCTTGGGCTGGAGCGGGCCGGAATGCGGGTGGTGTGGCAGGTTGAGATCGACCCAGCCTGCCAGAAAGTGCTCGAACGCTATTGGCCTGGAGTGAGGCGCTATGGTGACGTGCGAACCATTGAACCATCCGACCTTGAGCCAGTTGACCTTGTGGCCGGAGGCTTCCCATGCCAGGACGTCTCGGTGGCTGGACGCCGTGCTGGCTTGGCTGGACAGCAATCCGGGCTCTTCTTTGAGTTCGTTCGCATCGTTGCTGCGTTGCGTCCCACCTGGGTTCTCATTGAGAACGTCCCTGGACTTCTGTCGTCAAACCGAGGACGGGACATGGGTACCGTCCTCTTGGCACTGGCAAAGCTCGGGTATGGGTACGCCTACCGCGTGCTTGACGCTCAATACTTCGGGCTGGCCCAGCGACGCAAGCGTGTGTTCATTGTCGGACATCTTGGAGCCCCCTGGTCCGCACCTGCGGCGGTACTTTTTGAGCCCGAAAGCCTGCCAGGGGATCCTCCGCCGCGCCGAGCGAAGGGGCAGACAGTTGCCACCCTTGTTGCGTCAGGCGCTGGAACGAACCGCCCAGCAGGGATAGCAAGTGAGACGGACTTTCTGGTGGTTTCGCCACCCGCTGCAGGAACCATCGGCGGCGGATCGAGTCGACGTGGATGGGTGGACGACTTTGACCGTAGCGGCGCGTTTGTCGTGAGCCGGGCGCTGACGGCCAAGATGGAACGGCTTGACCCGACCGCCGAGACGCTGGTCTTCAACTGGCAAAGCGGCGGTGATGTGCGCTTGGGTATCGGCCACAAGCTAGGGGCGCTTCATGCAAGTCAGGTTCCTGCGGTTGCGGTCGCCAGCACGCTACCGGGGGACAGGAGGATACGGTCAGACGGCAACGCGGATAACCTCGTCATGCTTGGCCTTGGAGTTAGACGTCTGACTCCGCTTGAGTGCGAGCGCCTTCAAGGTTTCCCAGACGGGTGGACGGCGGGCCACAGCGACTCTGCCCGCTACAGGATGCTCGGCAACGCTGTGGCGGTTCCAGTCGCGGAATGGATCGGTCGGCGCATCCTTGAGTTGGAGCGCCAGCGGGAGGTGGTGATGCCGTGAGGGTCTCCTTCACCGCCTACGGCATCCCGGCTCCGCAGGCTCGGCCCCGGCGGGTCATGCTTCCAAACGGCAAAATGGTCACTTACAGCCCGCGCTCGCGCACCGGCTGGGAGCAGGCCGTCCGCATCCAGGCGCTCCAGCATCGCCCGGAGCGGCTACTCGACGGCCCGCTGGCGTTGGTCTGCCGGTTCTACCTTCCGAGGCCGAAGAGCGCCCCGAAGCGGCGGCGGTGGCCCGACCGGCGCCCAGACCTAGACAACCTCGAAAAGACCGTGCTGGACGTGCTGACTGGCCTGGTCTGGACCGACGACGCACGCATTTGCCAGAAGTTAGTCGGCAAGCTCTACGGCGACCCGCCAAGGGTGGAAGTGGAGGTGTGGGAGCTTGAAGGTTGAGCAGGTTCAAGTGGGCATGCGCGTCCGGGTAGCCCGCCCGAGCCCGGACGCCCTCTCCCTGCGCGGCCGGGTCGGGACGGTCATCGACGTGCAGCCGTGGCTCAACTACCCCGTCCGTGTGCGGTTCGGCGATGGGCATGAGGCGAGCGTGAAGCCTGGCGAACTGGAACCTGCATGACTGGCCCAAGGAAACGATTGTTCGGGCGCGTTTGTGTTCGGGTGATACGAGAACAGGTTCGGCGAGACAAACCCGGCTCAGCGGGCCGGGAAATGGCCAGGAAATACGGGTGACTGAGTGGGGTCTTGGGTGGAGGTGATGGCCGGTGACCTGGGGCACCGTGACACAGGTCAAGGAGCTACGGCTCCGCTTCCGCTGCGGCGCATGCGGCCGTTGGACGGAGGCCCGCGTCGAGCATCCGCCAGCCGACGACCGGGGCCTCGTCGAGGTGCGGCACACATGTGGCTGCGGGGCCGTCTATGACGGGTCGTTGAGTTTGGATTGGACGCGGGAGGAGGCGGGCGCGTGAGCCGGTGGCGAGCGTACCGCTGCGGCTACTGCGGGGCGCAGTGGGCGATGGAATGGCGCCCAGGAACGCCGCGCTGTCCAAACTGCCTGTACGCTGGCTACGTCGTGCCCTTGGACAAGCCAGCGCCGGTGACGCGGTCACTGCGATCGCTTGCGGAGGAGATGCGCCGCGCGTCGCGGCCGTGGCCTTCGGGCGCCGTGCCGCCGGTGCCGGGGTCGGACGTGGCCCGCTGGGCGGCGAGGCTGGAGCAAGCGGCGGCGGAAGTGGAGCGGGAGGAGGTGCAGGCGTGAAGGCGCCGATTCGAGCTGACCTGATCGTGCGGGCGCTGTCGAAGCGGCATACCCGAGACATCTTCCTGACCGAAGTCAAGACGGGGCCGACTATCTTCGCCAGGCCCGAGTCGCTGCGGCGCATCGACGCGCTGGTGATCAAGCCCTCGTGGACGCGCCCGGAGTTTACCGGGTACGAGGTCAAGGTCTCCCGGCAGGACTTCTTGGGCGACACGAAGTGGGACGCCTACCTGCCCTACTGCCACCGCTTCTACTTCGCGTGCCCCGCCGGGGTTATCCGCCGAGACGAAGTGCCGGACCCGGCCGGTCTTGTGTGGGTGGATCCTGAGACTCTGGAGACCAGCGTTCGCAAGGCCGCACGGTTCCGCCCCGTCGAGGTGTCGTGGGAGATGCTCTACTACATCGTCATCTCACGTTTGGAGCCCGACCGGCACCCGTTCTTCTCGTCGGAGCGCGAGATGTTGGAAGCCTGGGTGGCGGACAAGGCCGAGCGCCTGCGGTTGGGGGAGGAGGTCAGGAGCAAGATGCTCCGCCGCCTAGAGGAGTGCGAGCAGAAGGCGGCGGATGCCGAGCAGATTCTTCAAGAGCGCAGACAGATGAAGGCGGCGCTGGAGCAACTGCACGACCTTCTGAGGCCCTACGGGATCTACTGGATTGGCCTATGCGAGACCGGCTTCGACGCCTTTACCCTGGACAGGATCCGGCAAGTCCTGCAAACCGGCGCCCCCCAGAAGGCGCGAGCGCTGCTTCGCGAGGCGAAGGAGAGGCTCGAACAGGCCGAGGCTCTCATGTGCGGCGAGTGTGAGGAGGTGCGGGCGTGAGGCTAGAGGACGTGCGGGTGGGGATGCGGGTTCGGGTGCCGAGCGGCCTGTATCGCGGACGCGTTGGAGTGGTGCTGGAGGCCCGCCAGGACGTGCTGCGCGACGTCATCACGGTGCTGCTCGACGGCTGGCTGTGGCCAGTCAGCTTCAAGCCCGACGAGCTTGAGCCCGCGGAGGAGGTGGCGAGCGGTGGCGCTTGAGTGGCTTGAGGAGATGGAGCGCGCCATTGCCCGTGCATGTGCTGAGATGCTCGACTTCTGCGCCCATGCGCCCCCGGATGAATGGGAGCCGGAAGCCGTTGACGGGGAGTATCTTGGGTGCCCTGGCTTTATGGACGACCCCGACGCGTCGAACAGTGGTGACGTGCACTACCACGGCGTCCTTGTTGGGCGACAGGGCGGAGCGACGGTCATGCGTCAGGCGCTGCGCGACTTGGAGGGCGCGCCTCGTCTCTGCCGGGCGGTGCGGGAGCTTTACGTTGCACTGCGTGAGATGCTGGACGCCTACTCCGACATGGCGAGGCTAGAGGAGTGGGCCGAGGATGCACCCGAGCCGCCGCCCGCGCTGGAGCGGGCGCATGACCGGTGGATAGAGGCCAGGCGGCAGGCGAAGCGTGTGCTGGAGAGGTGGGGTCGCGGTGGCGCTTGAACCCGGCACTATCGTGGCCTGGGAATCTCAGGCGATGGGCTCCTGGAAGCGCAAGCAGGGCGTCGTCTTGGCCTACCTGCCCGCCTTCGCCGACGCGAGGCAGGTGTTGGCGAGGCTCGGCGCGTCGGAGCGACTGATGGCGCAGCCAGTGTCGCGCTGCGACCGTTACCTTGTGCGGGCCCAGACCGGGCCTCGGGCGGCGCGCATCTACGCCCCGAGGGCCGACATGCTGGAGCTATGGGGACATGTCGAGCGTGCGTCGACTCGCTGAAACGGTCGGGGCTGTCGCTGTCATGGCGGTCGTGGTGGCTGGCGTCTATGGCCTCGTATCTGCCACCATCGCCCTCCGCCCTGCCCCGCCAGACGACGGCCTGCGCCGCGAACCGCCTGCCACCATCGGGGCCCGCGTAGAGACGCCACATGGGTTCGGCGTCATTACCGCAGAGGTGCGCTACTGGGACGGCCACCTGTGGCGGGTGCGACTCGACAGCGGGCGGTACGTCGTGCTGTGCCGGGCGCAGATGGTGGTGCTCAGGGGTGACTGACAGCCGGTGCGAGACCTGCGCGAACTACAGCCCCGGCCGCGGCTGGTGCACCGAGTGGCGGCGGCTCGTCGCCCCGCACCAGTCCTGCGGCCGCTGGTATTCCCAACACGGACAGGAGGCGAAACCGGTCGTGACGACACCCAGGCGGATCCGGCTGAAGCCCCGCCGCTTCTACATGGCCGTCGTCACCATCGGCAGCAGGCTGTACGTCTCGGTTCGGGCCTTGAAGCAGATCGGCTCACCATCGAGCGTCATCATCGAGGTGGAGCCGGACACCGGGACGCTCATCATCGCGCCGGGCGACGGCCAGCTCGAGGCGTTCGCCGTCCAGCGCAACACCGGCGCGGTCGGAGCCAAGGCCCTTGTGAAGGACCTCGAGGCCTATGGCTTCGGGCGTGGCCGGTACGTGGGTGAGGTCGTCGGGCACGAGATCCGGGCGAGGAGGCCGAGCCAGGGATGATGCTGCATGTGGGCTTCGGGCATTACGTCGTGCCGAACCAGATCGTGGCAATGCTCCAGGCGGATTCCAAGCCGGTACGGCGGCTGATCGATCAGGCCCGCAAGCAGGGGCGAGCCCTCGATGCGACACGGGGCCGTGCCACGCGCAGCGTGATCCGGCTGCAGAATGGCGACATCGTCCTAGCTGCCGTGACCACCGAGGCCCTGGTGGCCCGCCTGCGAGGAGCCGTCGATGCGGGTGTTTGACCTCGTCCTCTATCGCCAGCCCGCCGTCATCGCCGAGCTCGAGCGACGCGGCCTGCTGGTACCCGATACGCTCGAGGTCGCATCCGGGCCCGAGCTGCACCCCATCGGCTGGTGGGAACGGCTGATGGCCCATGATGCGTGGCGGCGGGTACGGGGAGCCATCCGACAGGTGAGGTGGGCGGGATGACCGACGCGCTGCGCGTGCTGGCGGTGCTCCGAGCAGCCGGCCCACGCGGCGTGACAGCCGGCCACATGGCATGGTGTCTGTCATGGCCAATCGCACGCGTAGAGGCCGCGCTGGCAGAGCTGGTCCGGGACGGGCTAGCATGGTACGACGCCGCGCGGGCGGTCTACATCAGCCTCGTGACCGGGGGTGGGCGCGGGTGACCTGGCACCAGATTCGTCGCATTGTCGAGAGCCGTCTCTACGAATACGGCGCCCGCATGGCCGAGGAGCCTCCGACGCCTATCTCCAGCGCGTATGACTCCCCCACCCCGCCGCCCAAGGGCCGCCATGCGCGTCCGAGCCTGCCCGAGCGGTGGGTCATGAGTCGGGAGGATGTCATTGCCTTCGGTCGGCTGGTGCAGGCGCTGCCGGCCCAGGAGCGCCGGCTCGTCGACCTGCGCTACATCCAGGGTCTCGGCTGGCGGCCAACATGCAGGGCGCTGGCGGTCTCGTATCCAGAGGCCCACCGGATCCGGGATCGCGCCATCAGTATCCTGGCGACGCTGATGGGGCTGTTGCCTGGTAGTCAAGAGGCGGCTGTCAGCACAGAGGCAAACGCGAGACAAACTTGAGACATTGTCCAACATCATATCGGCGTCAAGGGTGGTATCATGATAGCGTGCGGAGGTGCCAAATGGAGGCGTCCACGCTAGCACAGATGTGGGCCGAGATGGCCGAGCGGGCCCGAATGGCTCGGGCCATCATCGCCGCGTATGCGCCTGCCATCCGCACCCATGCGGCCCGCGTCGAGCGGGCGATGGTGCAGATACGCACCGCTCTTCAGCGTCGATAGCGATGTCGGGCGTTATTTTGGGGCAACGGGCGCAATACGAGTCGCCCCGGGGCCGGCCACGTCCAGTATGGGCGTCGCCGGCCCCGCTCGCGCCCGGGGGTGAGTGCCATGCCGACAGCTCCGCCTCGCCCCTGCCGCTGGCCCGGGTGCCCGGCGCTGGTGTCTGAGCCCAGGGAGCGGTTCTGTGAGCGCCACCGCGCCGAGCACAAGCGCGAGGCCGACCGGCGCACCGACGAGCGCAGGCCGAGCGCCGCGCGGCGGGGATATGACCGAGACTGGCGGCGGCTGCGGCGGATGATTCTGGCCGAGCGGCCGCTCTGCGTCATGTGTCTGGCCGAGGGCCGCGTGACGCCCGCCACCGACGTTGACCACATCGTGCCGCTGGCGCAGGGTGGCAGCAACGACCCGAGCAACCTGCGGCCTCTCTGCCGCGCGCACCATGCCCGTCGCCACCTGCGCGAGGGCAAGGGCCGGGTGTGGTCTCGGTGATACCCTGGTAGGGTATCATGCAGGGCCGAGGAGGCCAGGACGAACCCGCGGCAGGCCAGGAGGCCGCGAGGCCGTCACGGCGGCCCCCAGGGGGGTCGCGATCTCGGGGGCGGCCGGATGGAGACCGGCGGGCCGGGGCGCAAACGCACCGCCGCGAAATTCGCCCAGGGGGTATCCATGCGAGGCCGCAAGCCCAAACCGACGGCCCTGCGGGTCATCCAGGGCAATCCCGGCAAGCGTCCGCTGCCCAAGGGCGAGCCGAATCCGTCTCTGGCACGCTCTCCGGAGCCACCGGCGTGGCTCGACGAGGACGGACGCGCGGAGTGGGAGCGCGTGGTCCCCGAGCTTGAGGCCATCGGCATGCTCGCCGTTGTGGATCTGGCCATGCTGGCGGCCTACTGCCAGCACATCGGCCGGATGGTGCGGGCGGAGCGCGAGCTGGCGGAGCACGTCGCCCGCGCCGGCAGCCTGATGGTCGTCCACGTCAACAAGGCCGGCGCCGAGAACCTGGTGCCGCATCCGGCCATCAAGGTCGCCCGGGAGTCGGCGGCGCTGGCGCGAGCCATCGCGGCGGAGTTCGGCTTCACGCCATCGAGCCGTGTGAGGTTGAGCACTGGTGCGAAGGAGGCCGACGACCCGTTCGAGGAGTTCCTCAAGCGCAGGTCTACCGGATGACCCGGCGACAGCCTATGCAATCGACGTTGTCGAGGGTCGGGTGCCGGTTGGCCGGTGGGTGCGGCTCGCATGTGAGCGGCACCTGCGGGATCTGGAGGAGGGGCCGAAGCGTGGCCTCGTCTGGAGGCCCGAGCTGGCCTGGCACGTCTACGACTTCTACAGACTATGGCTCACGCTTGAAGACGGCCGCCCCTTCGAGCTGCAGCCTTGGCAGGCATTCATCGTCGGTTCCTGCATTGGGTGGGAGACGGTCGACGGCTACCGGCGCTTTCGCACGGCCTACGTCGAGATCGCGAAGGGCAACGGCAAGAGCCCGTTGGCGGCTGGCCTTGGGCTCTACGGCATGATCGCCGACGGCGAGCCGGCAGCCGAGGTCTATGCCGCAGCCGTGACCCAGGACCAGGCGACCATCGTCTGGCGGGATGCCGATGGGATGGTGGAGCGGTCGCCGGCACTTCGCCAGCGGGTCGACCGCATGGCTCACAACCTGGCGGTGCTGTCGACCGGGTCGTTTTTCCGCCCCATCTCGTCGGAGCGGCGGGCGCTGGACGGCAAGCGGGTCCATATGGCGATCATCGACGAGATCCACGAACACCCTTCGCCCATCGTCGTGCAGAAAATGAGGGCCGGCACGAAGGGGCGCAAGCGGGCGCTGATCTTCGAGATCACGAATGCCGGCTACGACCGCAACAGCATCTGCTGGCGGCACCATGAGTATTCAACGAAGGTGCTCACGGGGGCCGTTCAAAACGACGCCTGGTTCGCCTACATCGCCGGTCTCGACCCTTGCCAGAAGTGCCAGGCGGCGGGGCGTGAGTTTCCGACCGATGGCTGCCCCGAGTGCGACGATTGGCGGAATCCGGCCGTTTGGCGCAAGGCGAACCCGAACCTGGGTGTCAGCATCTCGGAGCGCTACCTGCAGGAGCAGGTCGACGAGGCCATCGGTATGCCGGCCAATGAGGCCATCGTCAAGCGTTTGAACTTCGGCATCTGGACGGAAGCCGTGGAGCACGCCATTCCGATGGATCGCTGGGACATGGGCGGCGAGCCCATCGACGAAGATGAACTGCGGGGCCGGGTCTGCTACGGCGGCCTGGACCTCGCCAGCACCACCGACATCGCAGCCCTGGCCTTGGCCTTCCCGGATGATGACGAGGGCTTCACCGTCATCTGGCGTTTCTGGGTGCCGGAGGACACGGTCCGGCTCCGCCGGGAGCGCGACAACCTGCCCTATGACTTGTGGGTGCAGCAGGGGTGGCTTCGGGCAACGCCCGGCAACGTCATTCACTACGAGGCCATCCGGTCCGAGATCAACGCCCTAGCGGAGAAGTTTCAGATCCGCGAGCTAGCCTACGACCCGTGGAATGCGACAGACCTGGCGACGCGCCTAGTGGATGACGGCGCGCCGATGGTGCAGCTTCCGCAGAAGATGAGCTACCTGGCACCCGGCACGAAGCGGCTGCTGGAGGCCGTGCAGGCCGGGAAACTGCGGCACGGTGGCAATCCGGTGGCCCGGTGGATGGCCTCGAATCTAGCCCTCAAGCAGGACGCCGACGGGCGAGTGAAGCCCGCCAAAGACCGTAGCGGCGATAAGATTGACGGCATCGTGGCGGCCGTCATGGCGATTGCACGAGCCATCGTCCACACGCAGGTTGAAGAGCGGAGCGTCTACGAAGAGCGGGGGCTGACGATACTGTGACGCTCTTTGAGCGGCTTCGCCGATGGGCGCGCCGCTCCACCCTGGCGAATCCGTCGCAGGAGCTTAAGGAGGCCCTAGGCGTTGTCCCATCCGCGGCGGGCGTGGTCGTGAATGAGCAAACCGCCCTGCGCGCCTCCGCCGTGTGGGCCTGCATCCGGCTGTTGGCCGGCGACCTGGCGAGCGTGCCGCTCATCCTGTACCGGAGGCGAGAGAACGGCAAGGAACGGGCGGACTCGCACCCGCTCTATGCCGTGCTTCACGATGCCCCTAACGACGAGATCGACTCCTATCGGTTCGTCGAGCTCCTGATGACCCATCTGCTGGTTTGGGGCAACGCCTACGCCGAGATCGTCGCCGACGAGAACGGCCGGGTGCGAGAACTGTGGCCACTGGCCCCCTGGCTGGTGACGCCGGAGAGGCAGCGCACGAATGGCCCAGTCGTCTACCGGGTGCAGCTTCCCGAAGGCGGCCAGGCGATGCTCCGCAAGGACCAGGTGTTCCATGTGGCCGGCCTAGGGTATGACGGCCTCGTTGGCTACTCCCCCATCCGGGTCGCGGCCAGGGAGGCCATCGGGCTGGCGCTGGCGACGCAGGAGTTCGGCGCCAGGTTCTTCGCCCAGGGCGCCAGGCCCGGGCTGGTGCTGGTGCATCCCAAGACCCTGTCCGATAAGGCGCGAGAGAACCTGCGCCAGTCGTGGGAGGCCATGCACAGCGGCCTATCACGGGCGCACCGGGTGGCGATCCTCGAGGAGGGCATGGACATCAAGACCTTCGGCATCCCGCCGGAGGACGCCCAGTTCCTCGAGACGCGAAAGTTCCAGGTGACGGACATCGCCAGGATCTACGGCGTGCCACCCCACATGATCGGCGACCATGAGAAGGGCGCCACTTACGCCAGTGTCGAGCAGCAGTCCATCGACTACGTCACCCACACGCTGCGGCCGTGGGCGGTGCGAATCGAGCGCGCCATTCACCAACAGCTCTTGCTTCCACGGGAGCGTCGGCGTTACTTCGCCGAGTTCCTGCTGGACGGCCTGTTGCGGGGCGACATCGCCAGCCGCTACCGAGCCTACGCCATCGGCCGGCAGTGGGGCTGGCTGTCAGCTAACGATGTGCGGCGGCTTGAAAACATGGATCCCATCGAGGGCGGCGACCAATACCTCGTCCCCCTCAATATGGTGCCGGCCGGGACGCCACCCGAACAGGTAGCCCGCATGCTGCGCTACAGCGCATACCTCAACGGAATGGAGGTGAACGGACATGCCGCCCATCCGCCCGCACTCGACGCCGACCTCGGATGATCCGTGGGATGGCCCGGCGAACGAGGCTCGCCTGAAACTCGACCAGGATGAAGACTACTATCGGCGGGCCTATGCGTGGCAGGACCCCGACGCTAACCCGCGCACCAAGGCGGCGTTCAAGTTCATCCACCACTTCGTGAGCGAGGACGGCGAAATCGGCGCGGCCAGCATCGTCGCCTGCCGCACCGGCATTGCCGTGCTCAATGGTGCCCGGGGCGGCACCACCATCCCCGAGGAAGACCGCCGGGGCGTCTGGCGCCACCTGGCCCGCCATCTCGAAGACGCTGGTTTGGAGCCGCCTCCCCTGCAGGAGCGCAGCGGCTCGGGAGCCATCGAGCGCAGGGCCTACCAGCCCGTCGAAATCCGCGTCGACGACGGCGACAGCGGGCCGCGCATCGTCGGGCACGCGGCGGTATTCAACGAGCTCTCGGAGCCGCTCGGCCACTTCTTCCAGTTCCGAGAGCGCATCGAGCCAGGGGCGTTTAAGGAGACCATCGAGCGGGACGACATTCGAGCCCTCTGGAACCACAATCCTGATTGGGTGCTGGGCCGCAACAGGGCCGGCACGCTGACACTGCGCGAGGACGATCGGGGTCTGGCGGTTGAGATCCTGCCCCCAGCCACGCAGTGGGCCCGAGACCTGCTGGTCAGCATTCGCCGCGGCGACGTGAACCAGATGAGCTTCGGCTTCCAGGTGCTGGACGACGAGTGGCGCACCGAGAACGGGGAGCAGGTCCGCACGCTCAGGCGGGTCCGGCTGTTTGACGTGAGCGTCGTCACGTTTCCCGCCTACCCGCAGACAGACGCCCAGGTCCGCGCCTCCCTGGAGCACCTGGCGGCTTCCATTGAGGCATTGCAGCGCCGCTTGACGGCGCCCGTATCGTCGCACAGTGGAGCGGGCGGCCGGCTGGCCCTGGCCCGCAGGAGACTACGACTATTGGAGGTGGACTGAATGACGATTCGAGAGATGAAGGACAAGCGGGCGCAGCTCAAGGCCCAGGCCCGCGCCATCCTGGACAAGGCCCAGGCCGAAAAGCGCGACCTGACGGCCGAAGAGTCCCAGGAGTTCGACCGCATCATGGCTGAGGCCGACGCGCTCACGAAGCAGATTGAACGGGAGGAACGCATGGCGGCGATTCCGGGCGGGGACGCTGTACCGCCGCCGGTTGCCGGCCGCCGCGGCCAGCCGGGTGCCCTGCCGGGCTCGGAGCAGCGGGACCATCCGCTGGCGGCGCCGGAGTACCGGCAGGCGTTTGAGACGTATGTGCGCTACGGCCGGTCGGGAGTCGGCCCGGATGAGCTGCGCGTTCTGCAGGTGGGCGTGGACGGCGACGGCGGCTACCTGGTGCCGGACGAGTTCCGCCGCCAGCTGGTCGAGGCCCTGGAGGAGCAGAACGTCATCCGCCGAGTGGCGACGGTCATCCAGACCGGCTCGGGCAACCTGCAGGTGCCCGTTGTGGTGGACCGGGGTACGGCGAGCTGGATTGGCGAAAACGCCGCCTATCCCGAGGCCGACGCCCAGTTCAGCCAGTTCGTCCTGGGCGCCCACAAGCTGGCCCGCATTACCAGGGTCAGCGAGGAGCTGCTGAACGACAGCGCCTTCGACATCGCGGCGTTCCTGCGGGACGCGTTTGCCCGCTCTTTCGGCGACGCTGAGGAGGCCGCGTTCGTCAACGGGGACGGTGCCGGGAAGCCAAGAGGCATCCTGCTGGACGCTCAGGTTGGGAAGACCGCGGCCTCGGCGTCCGCCATCGCGGCGGACGAGCTGCTGGACCTGTACCACTCCCTGCGCCCGCCCTACCGCGCCCGGGCGTCGTGGCTGATGCATGACAGCACCGCGCTGGCCATTCGCAAGCTCAAGGACCAGCAGGGCCAATTCATCTGGCAGCCCGGCCTGCAGGCCGACCAGCCGGATCGGCTCCTGGGCCGCCCCGTGCTCATCAGCCGCTACATGCCCGAGATCGGCGCCGGCTCGAAGGTTATCGCCTTCGGCGACCTGAGCTACTACTGGATCGCCGACCGGCAGAGCATCGGGATCCAGCGGCTCGTGGAGCTGTATGCGGCCAATGGCCAGGTGGGCTTCCGGATGTTCACCCGGCTGGACGGCCGGCTGGCGCTGCCCGAGGCGGTGCAAGTGCTCCAGATGGCCGCCGCGTAAGGCGGTGAGAGCGTGAAGGTGCGACTGCTGACGGGCCTGGCGGGAAGGGGCTTCTCCCACCCGCCAGGCGCCGTTATCGAGGTGTCGGAGCAGGAGGCGAGCCGGCTGGTCAAGGCCGGCTTCGCTGTTCCTGTGGCCGATGAGGTCGAGCGGGCCGTCGTGGAGTCTGCCGAGCAGGCCGTCGCGCCCGCCCAGCGCCGTCGGGGGCGCCGCTGATGCAGTGGGCGCTGACCGTCGTCCAGCCGCCGGCCGCCGAGCCGGTTAGCCTGGCCGAGGCCAAGGCGCACCTGCGGGTTGACGACGACTCTCAGGACGCCTATATCGCCGCGCTCATCACGGCCGCCCGCGAGTGGTGCGAGCAGTTCCAGGGCCGGGCCTACATCACGCAAAAGCTCCGCCTACACCTGGAGACATGGCCCTCTGGCCGTCGCATCCTGCTCCCTCGCCCGCCGCTGGTGTCGGTCGAGTCTGTCAGCTACCGGAACGACGAGGGCCAGACCATCGTGTTCGACCCGTCGGCCTACCGCGTGGACACGGCCTCCGAGCCTGGTGCCATCGTCCTCGCGCCCGACCGGTACTGGCCCGGCGAGATGCTGGACGAGGGCATGCCCATCACCATCGACTTCACGGCGGGCTACGGCGCAGACGCCACCTCGGTGCCCCAGCGTGTGAGGCAGGCTGTGCTCCTGTACGTGGGCTTTCTCTTCGAGAACCGCGGCGACAGCCTCGGTCAGGTCGGGCTGCCGAAGGCCGTGCGGGACGCCATTGAGGCACTGCTGTGGCCGGACCGCGCCTGGTATCCGGGGCCGGAGGGCTGAGGCATGAGCATCGGCCAGCTTCGGCGCCGCGTCGAGATCGGTCGGTACGTTGAGGCACAGGATCCGAACACTGGCGACCCGGCCCGTGCCTGGCAGACTATTGCGACCGTCTGGGCCGCCGTCGAGGGCCTGTCGGGCACGCAGCTCTTCCAGGCCCAGCAGACCGTGGACCGCAGCACCCACCGGGTCACCATCCGCTACCGCCCCGACGTGGAACCGGGGATGATCATCCGCCATGACGGCCGCGAGTTGACCATCACCGCCGCCTTGGACGAAGATGGCCGACGCCGGTGGCTCGTTTTGACGTGCCGCGAGGTGCGCCCGGCATGATGCGCCTGCGCGTAAAGTGGACGGGCCTGAGCGAGATCCGCGAGGCCTTGGAGGCCATGCCCCGCGAGGTGTCGGGCGCCCACCTGCGCGATGCCGTCATGGCCGGTGCTGAGATCGTCCGGGCGCAGGCCGTCGCCAACGCCGAGCGCCACCGCCGCACGGGCACATTGGCTCGCGACATCCACGCCGAGATCGACGAGCGGGCGACACGTGACGACCGCGCCGTCGCCCTCATCGGCCCCGGCAAAGAGGGATGGTACGGCCGGCTCGTCGAGATGGGCCATGCCATCGCGCCGCCTGGTGGTGCCAGCACCGCGCGGCGGATGCGGCGCACGAGCCCGACGGCGTACCAGCAGGCGTACCGCCGCGTGCCGCCCTACCCGTGGTTGAGACCAGCCCTTGACGAGAAGCGCGACGAGGCACAGGCCGTGATGGCCCACGAGTTCAGGCGTCGCCTTGAACGGGCGTGGAGGCGGGCGCGATGACGCCGCGTCAGGCCGTGTGGAACCACCTGCGTAACGACGCCAACGTGAGCGGCCTCGTCTCCGGCCGCATCTACCACGTCACGCCGCCGCAGGACACGCCGCTGCCACTTATTGTCATCGACACCATCAGCAACGTGGACCGCCGCGACTTGTCGGGTGTCGCATGGACGGAGACGCGCATCCAGGTGACGGCCATTGCCCAGGAGCTGGCCCAGGCGGAGGAGATCGCGCTGGCCGTGCGTGTGTCGCTGGAAGGATGGCGGGGGGTGGTCGGCGGTCTTCGCATCATCGACTGCACCGTCGAGGCGTTTGCGCCCCTGTATCAGGATGACGTGGGGCTGCATCACTACCACGTCGACGTCATGGTGAAGCACGAATGAGGAGGGGATAACGATGGCCGAGTTCACCGGCCTGGGGGGGCGGCTGCAGCTGGAGTCGGCGACGCAGCCGGGCACCTATCAGGATGTGGCGGGCGTGGCCAGCATCACGCCGCCTTCGCTGTCGCCGAGCGATGTGGAAATCGAGAACCTGTCCGACGAATACACGCGCTCGCTGCCCGGCCCCATCGAGCCCGCCGAGGTCCAGGCGACCATCAACCTGGACGACACGGGCACTGCGTTCGATGAGCTCGTCACGCTGGCCTCCAGCCGAGAGATCAGGGGCTGGCGCGTGATCTACCCGAACGGCAAGGCGTTCACCTTCCGAGGCTACCTGAAGCTTGAGCCGCAGGAGCTAACCCGCGGGGATGCCGCCCAGGCGCAGCTGACCATTCGCTGCGTCGAGCTGCCGACCTTCGGGAACGTGGCCCCGTGACGTGGAGGGGATAGCATGGGCCGTTATCTGACCAGGGAGGCCATTCTGCAGATTAACGATCTGCCGGCGGAGGACGTCGAGGTTCCGGAGTGGTCAGGCGTAGTCCGGGTACGCGGCTTGACGGCGGCGGAGCGTGACCAGTTCGAACAGAGCATCGTGGAAACCCGGGGCAAGAACACCCGCGTGAACCTGCGGAACATCCGGGCTAAACTCGTCGCGCTGACTGTGGTCGACGAGCAGGGCAACCGGGTATTCTCCGATAGCGATGTCGAGGCACTGGGCCGCAAGAGTGCAGCTGCGCTCAACCGGGTCTTTGAGGTGGCCCAGCGTCTCTCTGGCTTGCGGCCCGAGGACGTGGAGGAACTGGCGGGAAACTGAAGCAGAACCCAACGCGGCGCTTTGCATTCCGCCTAGCGCTTGCGTTGGGGATGACGGTCGGGGAGCTCCTGGCTCGCATGTCGAGTCGGGAGCTCTCCGAGTGGATGGCTTTCTTCACGCTTGAGCCATGGGGCTGCGAGGTCGAGGACGCCCGCGCGGCGCTCATCGCGGCCACCATCGCCAACGCCAACCGCGACCCCAAGAAGCGCCGCAAGCCCTACAGCGTCTCTGACTTCATGCCGCGCTACACCACCGAACCAGCCGAGGAGCCGTGGGAAGAGCAGGTCGCGATGCTGGAGCAGTGGCAGCGGGCGGTAAACGCCTTGCGAAAGGGAATGTAGCATGGCAACCGTCGGCACGTTCAACGTCGCGCTCATCGCGTCGACAGGGCGCTTCATCGGCTCCATCCGCAACGCGGAGCGCACGTGGAACAGCCTCGCCCGGTCGGTCCAGCGCCGCAGCCGGGAGATGGAGGAATCCCAGCGCCGCACGACCCTCGCGTCCATCGCGCTGGCCCGCCAGCTGACCCGCACCGCCGCGACCATCGGGGCCATGGCCGTGGGCCTCGGCACCTGGGGCATTCTCCTCGCCGCGCAGTTCGAGCAGTCGCAGATTGCCTTCGAGACGCTCCTGGGGTCGGCTGACGAGGCGAGGGAGTTTCTCTCGACGCTCGAGCGCATGGCCAGGCGCACCCCGTTCGCGTTCACGCAATTGCAGGGCATGGCGCGGTCCATGCTGGCCTGGGGCTTCGCGCGTGAGCAGGTAGAGCAAATGCTCGGCCCCATCGGCGACTTCGTGGCCTCCATGGGTGGCGGCCAGGAGCTCATGGACAGGGTCATCCGCGCCCTCGGCCAGATCCGCGCCCGCGGCGTGCTTTCTGCCGAGGAGATGCTGCAGCTAACCGAGGCGGGCATCCCGGCCTGGGAGATGCTCGCGGAGCGCATCGGCGTCTCCATCCCGGAGGCCATGCAACTCGTGAGCCGCCGCGCCGTCTCCTCTGCCGTTGCCATTGAAGCCATCATCAATGGCTTGCAGCGGCGCTTCGCGGGCGCGATGGAGCGCCAGTCCCGCACCATCATCGGGCGATGGGAGCAGGTCAAGGACGCCATCAGCATCATCCTCCGCGGCCTCGGGGCGGACGTGATCCGCTTCACCCGCCTGGGCGACCGGCTGGCGCGGCTGGCAGAGAGCCTGGGGCGCTTTGCCGACGTGGTGTCGGAACGGGGCCTCGTCAGCGCCCTGCGGCAGATGTTCCCGCCGTGGCTGACGCCTGTGGTCGTGGGTCTGGCCGGCGCGGTCGGGGGCATGCTGGTGCCGGCCGTGCTGGCACTGGCCAGGGCGCTGCGGACCCTGGCGGCGGCGCAGGCGGCCAACCTCCTGCTGATGGGCAAATGGGCCATCATCGGCGCCGCCGTTGGCGTGGCGTTCTGGGCTCTGGCGCAGGCCGTCGGCGGGGCCGGCGCGCTCATCCAGATGGTGCTGCTGACGGCCGGCGCCGTCGCCGTCTCCGTGCTGTCCGCCATCGCCCATGCGGTGGGCCTTGTCATCCAGGCCGTCGCGTTCCTGGTGCCAGCGCTGCAGGGCGCAGCCGACGCCGTCATCAATTGGGCTCTCCAGCAGCGAGACCTGGCCCGCCAGTGGCTGCAGACGGCATTCGGCCTGAGCGAGGTGGCCAACTCTGCAGACGACGCCGCCGAATCGGGCCAGCGAGCCGCCAGCGTCCAGGAGGCGCTCGCGCAGGCCATCGCGCAGCTGAACGACGTCGCGACGGATAACATCCAGGCATTCGACGAGGTCCACCAACTGCAGCAGGCGATGGAGCCCATCGACATTGGCGATTGGCCCATCCTGACCCCGCCTACCCTGCCGCCGGAGCCCCCCGGTGGCGCCGCCCCGCCGACCGGCGGCGTGGACATCGGCTCCGCCATCGGCGGCGGGATGGACGACATCATCCGGGGCGCCAGCGGCTCCATCAATATGCTCACGAGCGCGCTGAACGAAGCCCGGATTGCGGCGACATTGACCAGCGAGGCCACCCGCGGCCTGGGGACGACCCTGGCGGAGACCCGCAGCGCGGTCGAGGAGAGTGCGGCCTCCTGGCGCGGCGTCGGCGATGCGCTGGAGGGTGTGGCCCGCTCCGCCCGCGAGGTGAGTGGGCAGGCGATTTCGGCGCCCGCGCTGACCGGGGATTGGGAGGCCCCGGCGCGGCAGTGGCAGTCCATCCGGGAGGCGCTGGCGGAGCCGGTCAACGTGCCCGCTCTTCGGGCCCCGGACATGGTCGGATTCTGGGCGGCGCCCCTGCTGATGCGCGAGCAGTACCGGGCGCTGGAGGAGCCCATCGAGGTCGCGGCCATCGAGGCGCCTGCGCTGTCCGGCGACTGGCAGGCCCCCGTGCGGACGTGGGAGGCCATCCGGGATGCCCTGGTGCCCATCGCGCCGGCCCCCATCGAGGCGCCCGCGCTGACCGGGCCGTGGGATGAGGCTACGCGGGTGTGGGGCGATCTCCAGGAGCAGGCCCAGGCCACCGGCCAGGTCGCCACCGAGGCGCTGGAGGGCATGGCCTCGAGCGGCGCCGAGGCGCTGGGCCAGCTGAACGGCAGCATTGGCGAGACGACCAAGTTCCTGGGCCGCCTGGAGTCGGCCATCGGCCAGGTGGGCGGGGCTTGGCAGCAGTTCGTCGCCGACGTGACTGCCGCGACGCGGGCCGCGGCCTCGGCCGCTGGCCAGGGCAGCGAGGCGGTCTACCGGCTGGCCACCTCCGCAGAGGTGTCCGCCGAGACGGTGCGGCGGGCCCTCAGCGGCGCTGCGGCCAGCGTCCAGCAGTCGGCGGCGACGATGGACACGGCCCTGGCGCAGGCATCCCAGGGCGGACGGACCAACCTCGCCAGCCTAGCCCAGCAGGGGCTCCAGTGGCTCCAGCAGCTCAACGTGCAGGGGCAGCTACTGGTCTCGGGGATGGTCGCTGGCATCCTGGGCGCGCTGGGCCTCATGTATACGGAGGCCGTCGGGCACTCCATCATCCCCGACATGGTCAATCGGTCGCTGGAGTGGCTCGGGCAACTGCGCGACCAGGGCATCCAGATCATCGACCAGATGACGACACGCATCGGGCTAATGCTATCGGATGCATTCACGCGCTGGATCAAGGACGGCCTTACGTTCCGGGAGTTCACGACGGCGGCCTTCCAGGCCGTTGGCGACGCCGCCCTGCGCTTCCTGTCCGAGCAGGTCTCGATGGCCGTCTCCAAGGGTCTTACGAGCCTGGCACAGTGGGTGGTCGGCATGCTGCCCAAGGTGGCGGCCTCTATCGGCGCATTCATCCAACAGGCGTACGCCGCGCTGTTGGCCTTCTTCGCCTGGTCTGGTCCGTTTGCGCCGGCCCTCGCCGCTGGCGTCATCGCCGCGGGCATGGCGGGCATGGCGGCCCTCGCGCGGCAGGCGGTCGGGGGACTCGTCGGCCTCGCCGAAGGCGGCATCGTGACGGGGCCGACAGTGGCGATGCTCGGCGAGAACCGCAGGCGCGAGATGGTCATCCCCTTGGAGCGGGACAACGTCATCGCCGAGAGCGTGGGTGACGCGGTCTACGAGGCGATGGTGACGGCCCTGCGCGGCATGGCGGCGGCAGGAACGGGCCCGGCTGGTGGTCAGCCCGCGGAGATCGTCCTGCGCATCGACAGCACCGAGTTCGCGCGGGTGGCGCTGCCTGCCCTTGAGCGGGAGGCCGAGCGGCGCGGGATGAGGCTACTGATGCGGCCTGCGGGGGCGATGTAGGTGGCGATCCTGCGCATCAACGGCACCGACATGCCCAATCCGGCGGAACTGACCATCGGCCGCTTCGACTTGACGCAGGCTGAGCGCGCCGCGGATGGCACCATGCAGATCGAGATCATCCGTACCGACGTGACCCGCCTTGACGTGGCCTGGCGCCAACTGACGAGCGCCGAACTGCAAGCCATCCTCACGGCGCTGTCAGCATCGCTGCCGTTCTTCTCGGTGACGTATGAGGCGCCGGAAGGGCTCCGCACCATCACCTGCTATCGGGGCGACCGCAACATGCCACGGCGTCGGCCTGCGGGCGGCGCGACCCGCTGGGACTTCGAGGTGGCGTTGATCGAGCGATGATTCCGGTCAGCGAGGCGTACAAGCAGTCCATCCTCGCCCCCAACCGCCAGGTGCTCGCCAAGGTCATCGCCGACTACACCGACCCGACCCGCGACGAGTCCATCTCTGTCGCGGCCAGCGAGGAGGCCAACGTCTCCTGGCGCATGCAGGTCGCCGACAGCCTGACGGCTCCTGCGGCACCGTGGGCATCGCTCGATGGCTCCTGGGTGCTGGACGGAACCTACCGGCTGGCTCCGCACGACCAGGAGTCAGCGGACTTGCTCCAGATGGGCTGGTGGGGGTCTCAGCTCGCGGGGGCGGGCGGGGCGTTTGTGCAGCCCTATCCGACGCTGGCCCTGACGTTCTCGCCGCGCAACGTCAGTCGGCTGCAAGTGGTGGGCGATTCGGCCCGCGGGGAGTACCCGGTCGATTTCGAGATCCGCCTGTACGATCCCACCGACGCGCTGCTGCACACCGAGACCGTTGCGGGCAACGCCCAGGTCGCATGGTCGAAGACGCTGCCGAACCCGGTGGTCAACGTCGCGCGGCTCGAACTCACCATCACCAGGTGGTCGCACCCGGGCAGGCAGGCGAAGGTGCTGGAGCTGTTCAGCATGATTCAGGAGACGTACGACGGCAGCCGCATCCGCACCTTCGCGCTCGTCGAGGAGCGGGAGACCGACACAGGCAGCCTCCCCGTCGGCAACATCGCGTCTGCGCAGATGACGCTCGTCCTCGACAACACGGATCGGCGCTTCGACCCGGGCAACCTCGGCTCGCCGCTGTTCGGGTGGGTTCGCCAGGGTGTTCGGTTTAGGCCATACCTCGGCGTGCGGCTTCCGGACAACACCGTCGAGTGGATCCCGATGGGCGTCTTCTGGGCCATCGACTGGCAGGTCGAGGAAGGCGGCGGGCAGGCGGCATACGCCCGGGTGGTTGCGCGCGACATCCTGGACAGGCTCCGCCGGACGGATTACCGGTCGGCCACGGTCATGCAGAACGCCACGCTGGCACAGGTGGCGGAGGCCACCCTGGCCGACGCGGGCCTGGAGCCGGGCGCGTACATCATCGACCCGTCCCTGGCGGGCGTCACGGTTGCCTATGCCTGGTTGGGCCCGACCAGCCACCGGGAGGCCCTGCGCCAGGTGGCGGAGGCCGGACTGGCACAGTGCTACGCGGATCGGCAGGGCCGCATCCGGCTGGCGACCGACCCAAGCCAGGCCACCCTGCAGCCAGCCGCGTACTGGCTGCAGGGTGCGCCGTATCCTGCGGAGATTGCGGGAATCCCCGACGCGTACGGCATCGGGCCGTCGTCGTACTACCGAAAAAGCCACCCGTCGGGCCGCATGGCGAACGAGGTGGTCGTCGGCGTGCAGCCGTGGCAGCCGTCGGCCGCGCCCGAGGAGGTCTATCGCTCCAAGGACCCCGTCGCCGTGCCGGCCGGCGGTTCCGTCACCATCTTGGCGGAGTACGCCAAGGCACCCGTCATCGGCGCCGCTGCGAGCCTGGAGAACCCCCCGCCTGGCATGAGCATCACGGCGGCACAGTATCGATCGTGGTATGCCGAGGTGACCATCTCCAACAGCGGCGGTACGCCCGCCCAGGCAGTGTTGGTCATCACCGGAACGGTGCTTGAGGTTCGGGGCAGCGAGCGCCGGCGCGCAGCCGATGAGGCGAGCATCCGGCTGCACGGCCGGTACGCGTACGAACTCTCCGGCAATGCACTCATCCAGGACGGAGCCCGCGCCCAGGCCATCGCCGATAGCCTGCTGGCCGCCTATAGCCAGCCGCGGCGCGACGTGGAGGTGGAGTGGCGCGGTGATCCGGCTCTGGAGCTTGGCGACGTGATCACGCTGCCGGAGAGCCGAGACGGGACGGCGCGTGGGTACTACGTGGTCACGCGCCAGGAGTTCCGCTGGGCGGGCGCACTGCGGGCTGTCACCAGCGGACGACGCATCGCAGTGGGGTGAGAGCATGGCAGCGAACTCGAAGGCCATCAAGCTAGACGTTAACGGGAAGCCGAGCCCGCAGTATTTCAACCCACAGGCTGACGATTACGAATACCTACTCGGCGAGGCCGGCGCGGCGCGGTCCATCCTGTACGGGCCGGACGGACAGGCCCTGTCGGTCGTCAACCGCAAGCTGGAGGTGCGGGCCAGCGAGATCGAGGACCTGCTCGCGGCCATCCGCGACACCGACGGCATCCGGCGCATCGCCGAGGCGGTCGACATCGCCGACCGGGCGGCGCGGCTCCTGGGCAAGGTGACGGCGGATGACGGGGCGCTGGCCACGCTGGGTGCGCTGGCCGACGCAGTCCAGACCGACCCCGCGCAGGCCGCGTCCGTCATCGCGTTGCTCAAGGGCCTCCTCCAGACGCTCCGGACCGATTCGGTCAAAGTGCAGCTAACCAGGGAGATAGCGGCACTTTGACGACCGGCCTCCTGCCATGGTATCCTGTGGTCGCCGGGGATAGGGATCGCGACCCGACACGCTGGTAACTCCGGCCAGCTTCCCCGGCACCACAACGGAGAGACCACGGCGGAGGGTGGTCGTCATGGCGTCCCCAAACAACGCCTATCTCCAGGCGTTCCTGTCGGGCATGCAGCTCCGGGGCCGGAGCCCGCACACCATCGCGAACTACCGGGTCATCCTGACGCTGTTCTTGCGCTGGCTCGGCGACAAGCCGCTCCCCGAGGTGGCCACGGCAGACATTCGCCGGTGGCTCATGGAGGAGCGGCAGCCCCGTAACAAGCCGACGACCGTCGCCCATGACGTGGTGGTGTTGCGCTCGTTCTTCCGCTGGTTGCACAGGGAGGAGTACCTGGACAGGGACCCGGCGGCCCGCATCGACGTGCCCCGAGTCGACCAGCGGTTGCCCAAGTACCTGACGCACGAGCAGATCGAGCGCCTGCGGGAGGCGTGCCGGAAGCCCCGTGAGCGGGCCATCCTGGAAATGCTCTACTCGACGGGGTGCCGTGTCTCGGAGCTCGTCGGCATGAACCGCCGGGACGTGGACTGGCACGCGATGGAGGTCAAGGTCTACGGCAAAGGCGGCAAGGAGCGGGTCGTCCAATTCAGCACTGTTGCGGCGATGTGGTTGCGTCGCTACGTCGCCACCCGCGACGACGCGCACCCGGCGCTGTTTCTCAGCAACTTCAAGCGCCGCATCAGTAAGGCCTCGGTGGAGCGCCTCATTCGGGTACTGGGGCAGCGGGCGGGACTGGAGGTGCGCGTGTGGCCACACGCCCTTCGGCATACCGCGGCGACCCATCTCCTGGCCGCCGATGTGCCGCTGCAGGTCATCCAGGAGCTCCTGGGTCATACCAGCCCCGCCACCACGCAGCGCTACGCGTGGCTGACGCTGCAGAAGCGTCGAGAGCATTACCGCAGGGTGTTCGCCTGAGACACTGTTGACGAATCGGGAGGCCGCCCAATCGGGCGGCCTCAGTGATCATGGGAGGCGATCAGCAGATGGGCACCCCTCCGCAGGGCTGGCAGACCCCCAAGACAAACTGGCAAGCCGCCAACGCGCCCGTGGCGCCCGACTTCAACCGGATCGAGGGGAATATCGAGGCCATCGAGCTCGGCACCCGCACCCTCGACCCGTCGCAAGCGCCGAGCGGCAACACGGGCACGCTGCGGCAGTTTCTCGACTGGTTCGCCAACCGCATCAAGGCCATCACCGGGGGCACGAACTGGTGGGACAACCCCGCGACGACCTTGGCCGCGGCCAAGCAACACATCGACGCCACGACGGGCATCCACGGCGCGACCAGCTCGGCCACGGCCGACAGAATCATCCTCCGCGACAGCGCAGGGCGGGCACAAGTGGCTGACCCGGCCGCTGCGGCGGATATCGCGACGAAGAACTATGTGGACAGCCACGCCAGCGCCGTGACCAACGTGCATGGTGTCGGTAGCTACCGCGTCGCGAAGACGAGCCGCAGCGACCAGTGGCCGTCGTGGTGGGACCTACCGGACAAGCCGGGGAACCTCGCCCAGACGCCGGTGCCGGTGACGGCGCTGAAGAAGGCAACGGGTTCGTTCAACACCTCTGAAACGCAGGGGTACGTAGTCTTCGTGGTTAATCAGTACGCCTTGGCCTCGCCGCTTATATCCCATCCTACCGGCGGGGGCTACTCGGTGATCGAGGCAATCGGTTATGTTGCTGCCAGTCAGAGCAACGTGAGGCAATGGCGCATGGCCCCATCCAGCGCATCTGGAACGAAAACCGTGACATGGGACTATCTAACAGCCTCTGGCCGCCCGCGCATCTGGGCCGTCGTGGATGACGCAGGGCGCATCATTTCCATGTGGGAGTCGGAAGACCCAGCAGACCTTGAAGACCCCGACGCCTGCCCCATCGGCCTCGTCGATGCGAACGGAAACTCCATCATTCCGACCGGCGGCGCGGTGGTGCGGCTGCAGGCCCCGAAGCCAGAGCAGCTTGCCGTCGTCATGGACAGGCTCCAGCGTGCTCCGTTGCCGAGCCGGTACCCGTGGCACCTCACGGCCTCGACGCCGCCGGACGTCGTGCCGCGCCTGCATCGCGGCCTGTTCCGTAAGGCGCTGCAGGAGCGTGGTCTGGAGGAGCCGCCGGACATCCGGGACGCCTACAGCATCCGCAATCCGCACCGTCGAGACTGGTATCTGCAACTCTGGCTAAGGAACGCGAGCCGGGTGCTCCACGACCACAAGGCGCACACGCTCATCCCGCTCTATCAGGATATGTTCCGCGTCGACAAGAGGACCGGGCGGCTGGAACTGGCGTAAACGCTTGCTATACTGGGGCCGGAGGTGACACTGGACGTGAGCATGCGGTCATGGCGCAGGCTGTTGGCGGTCGCGCTGGTGCTTGGGGTGGCTGTGCTTGTGTCGGGCTGCAGCATCTGGCCGTTCTCGTTGTGGACACAGAAGCCATCTCGTTACGGAATCGCCTGGGCCGTGTCGTCGTTGGGTGGGCAGCTCCCCGCCGCGGCGTTTGCCTCCCGGACGCTGTTCGCCACCCCCGTCCTGGCGCAATCGTCGGGCATCGAGTACGATGGGAACCCTACGGGCATTTACATCGAGGAGCGAGAGCCTTTCTCCAGCCCCTCGCGGCTGGCGTTCTACGCATGGGAGGACACCGGGAGCGGGCGCGTGCAGGTATCGGCGCAGTGGAGCGTGTCGCCCTCCGACCTCTGCAAGGAGTCGTCCGGGCATGGCACGCGGTTCATCTGCGAGCCGGCGCGCGCCGGCTTCGGCACGGTGACAGCGGTCATCGGCAGCACCCAAGTGCAGCGCCAGGTGACCATCTATCCCGGTGCGATGCTGGACAACGGCCACGAGCATCCTTCGGGCCTTGACGGAGGCGCTGGCAACCGCGGCAACGTCGGCATCGACCTCGGATGGGGCATGTACGTGCCTTTTCGATCCGAAGCAGACCTCTACATCGCCGAGAACGGCGCTCTCATCGCCCCCCACGGTGTCGCCAGGGTGAATGCCGAGTACCTGAGCGAGGTAGGTGCGATACCTGAGATAGGCTCGCTGACGGAGATCGGTAACGGTGCAGAGTTCCCGCCATCCATTCCGCATGGCGTCTACGTGGTGCGGACGCGGGAAGGCCGTCACGTGGCCATCCAGATCATCGGCACGTGGTCCAACAGCCTAGGCTACCGGGCCTACGGGTTCGGGTATCGCATGCTCGACTGACCGTTGACGCATCTTGGCAGCTTGCAAGCGAGGCCGCTCGGGCAACCGGGCGGCCTCATCGCGTACAGGGGTGGTGCTGGTGGAGTTCGAGCCGCAGTTCTGGGCGCAGCTCGGCGTGGTAGGCGTTGCGTTCGGGTGGCTCCTTTACGTCGTCACGAGCCGCCTGGAGCGCGCCATGGAGCGCATGACGAGGGCCATCGAGCAGCTCGGGCGCCAGGTCTCGGTCAACACGCTCCTCGTGGCTCGGGTCACCGGGCAGAACGTGGATGACCTCGACCGTCTACTCGCCAACGGGCACGGGCGGTGAGCCATGCGCCCCGAAGACCGCTACGACAGTCTCCTGCAGTACTACGCCCACCTGCGCGGCGTCCCGTGGCGCCTTCTCAAGCGCCAGATGCTAGCGGAGTCGTCGGCTGACCCGTCCGCCGTATCGCCCGCCGGGGCTCGGGGCCTGATGCAGTTCATGCCGGCCACCTGGCGGGAGTGGGACGACGAGGACGGACTGCCAGCGCTAGACGACCCTCACAACGCCGAGGAGGCCATCGCCGCCGCGGCGCGCTACATGCGGGCGCTGTTCGACCGGTTCCCGGAGATCCCCGACGTGGCCGAGCGCTGGCGCTTTGCCCTGGCGAGCTACAACGCCGGACGGGGCCACGTCAACCGCATGCTGGCGCTGGCCCGGGAGGCGTGCGGGCAGCCGGCCTCCTACGCCGATTGGGTGCGGGCCGGACAGCCGCAGGGCGATTGGCAACGCTGGGCTTTCGCGAGCCGGTTCCTGGAGCGGGTCACGGGCCAACACGCGGCGGAGACCATCGGGTATGTGCGGCGCATCGTCGGTGACGCGGGAGACCCCCATGGGGTCTTCAGTCAAGCGTGAGAGGAGGTGAGCGGGGATGCCGTGGGATGAGGTGAGTATCGCCGGCGCCGCCGCCGTCAGCGGCATCATCTCGCTGGCGAAGCGCTTCGGCCTGCCCAGCCACCTGATCCGCCCCGTGACGTGGGCTATCGGATTCATCTGGCTCGTGCTCGCCCGCGTGGCGGTCGGCGAGGACTGGGCGAAGGCCATCGGCGGCGCTCTCATCGTCGTGCTGGGCGCTCCGGGCTTCTACGAGCTCGTGAGCAAGCCCGCGGGAAAAGCCTTGTCGCACTCCTCGTAGCGTGGGCCGAGCAGGAGGCCCGCCGCCGTGGCCTGTCTGACCCCGAGTACGTCCGCTACCGCGAGGCTGAGCGCAAGGCCGCGGAGGCCATGCGGCGGGTGGACGAGCAGGTGGCCGAGTGGGCCAGGCGGCGGCCGGTGCGTTTGGAGTACGGGCGGGGCCGGTCGGATGACTAGCCCCGCCATCGATAGACAGGGACGCGAAAGCCGGGGCGCTAGGCCCCGGCCTCATATCCCCACTATTCCGCTAGCACCTCCTGCCGTATCTGCCACCTCACCACATCATCGGGACGGCCACAGGATGGGCAGAATGGACGATTCTCTCCAAGCGCGGCCGCCGTTACCTCGATCTCATACTCAGCGAGAAACCAGCGACGGCAAAACGCGCACTGGTAGACCCCCATCGTCAGCGTGATGGGTTCGCGTTGGCCCACCGCCCTGCACTCCTCATCCATCGGCATGTGGGTCACTCCGTTCCCCATGCCATGGCCGGGGCGCTAGGCCCCAGCCCTCCGTCCGTTAGTCCTCCAGCGCCCGCCCCTCATGGTCGGCGATGTAGAGGTAGGGGCAGTTGGGCTCCCAACTCAGGTTGCCATACTCGTCGACGGCCCGCTCCCGGATGTACGCCTCGGCCTCGGCCAGCGCCATCGGACCGGCCTCGCGCACGGGCGTATGGTCATCCTGATGCCGGTAAACGTAGACCTGCTGCTCTTGTCCTGCCATGGTGTCCATCGCCCCTCTCTGAGCCCGGATGTACCGCTCCAGCGCCACCTCAACCAGATTGCCCAGGCTCCGCCGTTCCCGCCGGGCCACCTCGCGGGCGGCCTCAATCAGTGCCGGGTCGAGCCGTAGGCTGATGAGTCGACGCGCCATCGGCTCCGCCCCGCCTCAGTACTCGTCCCAATGCGTCGTGCACAGGTACTCGCCCGCGCCCGGGTTCCAGTGCGACTCCGGCTTGCCGCACCGACCGCAGCGCCCGGTGCCATACGAGCGCCGCGTGTAGGTGGTGCCAGCCGGCGCGATGATGTCGGAGTCAGCCGTCGGCGCCTTCCGAGCCTCGGCCTGTCGCCGCTCGATGGCCTCGATGCGGGCCAGCAGCTCGTCGTTGCGGCGGCAGTACTCCTCCCACGTGAGCCCCAGGCGCTGGAAAATTTCGGGGTAGGTCAGCCATTCGCCATGCCAGTTGACCCTGAACGCCATCAGGTAGTTCGCGTGCTTGGCGGCGTACGCGTACCACATGACCTCGTCGTCCGTCATCGTGCGGTAGCTGCCATCGGCCAGGATCTCGAGGTGCATCCGACGCTCCATCGCCATGACCTCCTCCCGGTGCGAGCGTATCACGAACGTAATACGCACGCAACCGAACAGAACCCCGAACATCATGTAAAATCGCGCGGACGCGAGAAGGGCCGGCGGTCATCCCACCGGCCCTCTGTTCCCACCGGATGTTCCCACCAGACCGTCCTACCCTGGCGGGGTATGTCGCCAGAAGCCTTGTCGTTGGTGCCCGGGCCGGGACTTGAACCCGGATGGGAGTGG
>SPLK01000125.1_pt1 | contig 36965 bp, 35 predicted proteins | sample 2456111 | NCBI WGS metagenome assembly SPLK01 (sample SAMN11156906, study PRJNA527647) | hot springs metagenome | biome: Geothermal region; feature: Hot spring; material: tree branch in hot spring; isolation source: hot spring sediment rich in lignocellulosic material ... | reverse complement strand
AAAAAGAGGATCCTGTTTGGCAAGGATCCTCTTTTGAAGAGATTATACTTGAACAAGTTATACTTTGTCAACAGTCTGAGGCATCCTGCTTTTAAGCAGGATGCCTTCTATGGAATTATTTAAAACAAAAAGTTAGGAACAAAGATTACAGTCCACCTGAAAAAGTGAATGCGATACCAATTCCCGGCGTAGTTTGACCAATAGGAATAAATTGGTCAGTTGTTGATGTTAGTTTCAAATCTGCATTTGCAAAGAACAAATTAAAACCAAGGCCAAGTGTGTGAGCGTATCCTGCTGGATTCATTCCAAGCATGTAGTATAGCTTTAAAAATCCAAAATTCAATCCTGCGTAACCTTTTGCCATCCAATTCCCATCAAGCCAATAGCTACCTGCAACGCCCCACATTAATGGGTTTTGCCCTTTGAAATAGCCGGTTATTTGTATTGGTGGTATAACATTGACAGGCTCGGTCAAATAAGATAATGGAGAATTATAAATGTTGTAAGTTGCATCGAGTGTCAAATTTGTACCTTCTGCTGTGTAATTTACTTTTCCATCGGATCTAATAGCTATAACATATGTTGCTTTTGCGGGTGATATTGTTATATTTCTGACTGCAATTCCAAAATTATCAGTTCCAAAGCCGAACTCCAAAGATATACCCGAATTCTGGAAATTGAATATCTCATTTTCAATATTATTAAGATTATAACTGCTCAAAATACGTGCTTGAGCTTGGATATTTAGTTCGGCGTAAGACGGTGATGCTGAAGAGGTGTAATATGCATAAGCGTATGTAGAATTTTGGTCAGAAAAAGCTATTGGTGAATAAAGATTTACACCGACGTAGAATTTTTCGAAAACTATTGAACTTCCAAGGTTCATAGTAATATTTGTCTTAAGGAAATTTGTTACAGTTGACTCATTTGTTTCACCTATGTTCGTTTCACCGAATAGAATGTTTGAAACAGTTTTTGGAATTGATAAACTTAAATTACCATCTATTCTTAAGTATGGAACAAACCTAAAACCAAACAAATTTAAATGAGCGTAAGTACCAGCGTTTGCGTTAAAAAACGCTTTTAAACCATTATTTATAGCTGATTTCATTGTTTCAGTGTTGATTATTAATTCCTCTTCGTTCAATAAAGCATTTAAATTATCCATTGTCAAAAAATTTTGAGATAGTTCAATATCAGCAAATGCTCCAACTTTAAGTAAAGCAGTCATATCTTCTTTTACAAGTACGACATTTCCGTAAGAGCTGAATGGTTGAATAATCATTGAAAAAGACAAAACAGATATTAAAGAGAGAACCGTGATTGTCAAAATTTTATTTTTCATATCTTATCACCTCACTTAATTTGACTTCAAACTAACGCTGGTTGCAACTTCAAGTTCAACTGCCAGGTATGGCGCTATGCTCAAAACTCCATTGTAATTCAAAGATACAGTTTTACCTTCTGGAACTATTATCTCCCAAGGTGTGGAAGATGTAGCTAGTGCTTGCAACTTTTCTTTTGGAATATCTATAACTGTATCTCTGTTATCACCCGGTTTAAGTTCTACTGATATTATTGGTTTATTACTTGAATCTTTACCTAAGTTCAATACCCCGGCAATACCTGTGGTGTTATTGAATGTACCAAACTTTATTTTTACTGAATTTACTATGTCTATTAATTTACTGATTTCTGATAAATCGGCTTCACCACTAACAACTTTTACATCTTTTGACGCAGTTAAAGCTAAAGGAATTCCAGCAGTTAATGAGAATATTATTTCGCTGTCCTTATTTAATACACCTTCACCTGTGTTCATTTCAATAGATAAAGTTAGTGGTTGTTCATTATTTATTATATCTTTTAAAATATTACTTATATTTGCCGGCACACCTTTTGTTAATTTTACAGGAGTGCCTGATAATGTTATTGTCGCTTCGGGACTAAGAGTAGAATTAAAAATGTCAAATAATATCTGAGCATTTAGTGTAATATCAAAATCCTTCAAGAAAGCGAAATCACCTGTGAATAGTTCTGAGAAGTCATATAACGTACCAAAGTCCTGTGAGAATGTAGTGCCTTTCAGTTCTACTTGAGATATCTCAAATTGTTCTATTTGTGGTGTGATTGAAAGGCTTATACCGTCTTTTAATAGAACATTTGTAACAATTATAGGTATTGATAAATCCGGCGTGATTTTTAAATAAAACTGATTGAAGGTGGTAAAATCGATATTTTTATTTAAAGCCTTAAGGGATATAGTTCCACTACCACTGAGTTGGTGTTCGCCTTCACCTTCTGTAAGGAAATTCGATTCGATGTTTATTTTGACTGTTGATGTTATATTTGAAACGTTGTAATTTAAGTTAGCGATTAGATTAATTACGGCACTACTGGCAAGGTCCTTAACAAAATCTGGAATATCTTGAGTAATTTCAATAGGATTGAGCGCGTTTGGTGGGTTAATTGAAGCTGAACGAATAAAAGCATCATCGGAAATAGTTGAGCTGTAACTTACAGTACTTCCAGTTACGTTGCCAGTTATTAAAATGTTGACATCTGCTGGTATATACACATCTTGAAGATTTACTAATATTTTAGAATCATCAGATAATGAAACTTGTTTACCCCCAAATGTTCCTGAAACATTTGTTGGTATCAAACCATTAAATGATAAACTAACTGTTCCAGCGCCAAATTCAATGTAATTTACATTTGGTATTGTTATAGTTAGCTCCAATGGAAAGTCCTTCACAGCCGTAACGTTGACCGATGGTGTGACTTTTATTTTTGGATTTTGTGTTCTAAAATCAAAGTTTACTATTCCCGTAAGTGTTATCGTTCCTTCAATGTTTATTCCTTCGCTCAATGTAAAATAGTTTGTGCCAGGAAGGTTTATCGATACTGTTTTTCCGGTTCCGTTGCCACTTCCGATTTCTGTTTCACCAGATTTCAATGTGATATTTTGAGATATTGTTCCACTTATATTGGCGACTATCTCCTCATTAATGGTTCCGGAGAGTTTAATTTGGTAAACTTGTGGGAATGTAAAGACTGTCTCGTTTATGTTTATCTCTATTTTTTCTGAATCAAGCTTGCTTGTGTCAAAATCTTTCGCATAATTTACCAAGGGATCTACAAATTTGAAGGTTACTTGTGCTATACCGCTTGTGCTTGAATTGAACCTGAGTTGTAGATTTGAAGATTTTTTAACTAACAAGTTAGACACTGATATTTCTTGATTATTGCTAAGAGCAACAGTTCTACCGTCTAATACCATTGAGATGTTAGATGCTGTTATGTTGGAAATTTTTACGTAAATTTTCACATTCTTTAAATTCGCCTCGGTGAAATTGAAAAGACTTTGAAGTGTGGTTACAGGAATTTCGAACGAGTTTGTACCACTTGATACAGGAATGTTTTCATCGTTTAAAAATGTTATACTATTGATATAAATTTCCGTAGCTGATTGGGGTATTTCTAATTCACTTTGGGATAACGTCGGCAATGGGATTGTTCCAGAGAGCATATTTGCGAAACTTGAAGTGTCGATTGTTATGTTGAAATTCTCAGATAATTTTGCAAGTTCATCTTTAAGCTTATTTTCTAAATCTTTCAATAACGTTTTTGGTGAATACTCTACTTGTGTTGCCAAGCTTAACTCAAGCGGATCCGTTTTTTCAAGTGTCAAAGAACCAGAGATGTTGTTTTCAAGTGGTGATATAAAATCTTTGATTCTTAAGTTGGAGGTTGTTATAGGGAATTCCAAATACTTTGTGTATTTAACATTCACCTTTTCAGGCGCTTTTTGCGGAATTCTTAACCCACAAGAAAAAATGAGTGAAAGTGTTAGAATGAGTATTAGAACCCATAATATCTTAATTTTTTTAATACCTTTCATACTACTACCACCTCCTAATTTTTTCCATTATATACTTTTAGACAATCTAAACGTTGATAAGTTCAAAAAATAAAAAATAAAAAATAAAAATGGCTTGTAGGAATTGTACATTTCGTGATAGAATATCTAAGTAGAAATAGACAAATAAATTATACCATAATTCTGGCTATAAAAACTTTTTCATTATTTAGGAGGAAAAAGTTATGGGTAATTCAATCTTCAATTCCAATTTTGATACACTCAAGACGGCTCTTGACGTTCAAATGAAAAGACAAGAAATACATGCCCAGAATATTGCTAATGCGGAAACTCCTGGGTATAAAAGGAAATACATAGCATTTGAAGAATATCTTCAAGACTCGAAGATGAAATTACAGATGGCAAGGACAAGTGAAAAACACCTTCCATCATCAATAAAAACTATAACAGCAAAACAAGTTACGGTAAAAAATACAACTTTGACAAACGACAAAAACAACGTTGATATCGATATGGAAATGACAGAGATGGTTAAAGATGCGCTTAGATACCAAGTCCTTTCAAGGCTTATGAGCGCAAATATAGATAGGTACAACATTGTCTTAAGGAATACAAGATAATAATAGAGAAAAATATTAGTGTAAATTGAAAAATTATAAATAAAGAAATGAGGTGCATTTGCTATGCAAAGTGAATTCAACATAATGAACATATCAGCTACAGGTTTATCAGCCCAGAGGTTTAGAATAGAGGTAATTTCTACAAATATAGCGAATTCTGAGACAACAAGAACGGAAAACGGTGGACCATATAGGAGAAAAGTGCCTATTTTTCAAGAGGTTTTAAGAAATATAAAGGGTAATCAAGAAAATGGTGGAGTTATGGTGAAAAGTATATACGAAGACCCTTCTGAGTTCAGGATAGTGTATGACCCAACTCATCCAGATGCAGATGAAAATGGTTATGTAAAATTACCAAACGTTAACATTGTCCGTGAAATGGTTGATATGATTAACGCACAAAGAGCATACGAAGCGAATGCGACAGCAATTAACACAACAAAAGCTATGATAAACGCAGCCCTTCAAATCGGGAGGTGATGCTAAATGATAGAAAGAATAAATGGGGTTAACAACCAAATTCAAAATATTTCCAACACTCAATCTAAGTCAGGCAATAGTGAATTTAGTAAAATTCTCTCCGATGCGTTACAATCTGTCAATGAACAACAGAAAAATGTTGAGCAGATGAGTGATGATTTTGCCAAGGGGAAGATAAGCAATATTCACGAACTAGTTGTAGAAGCAGAAAAAGCTTCGATATCTTTGAGACTTACCGTTGAAGTTAGAAATAGGATAGTTGATGCTTATAGAGAGATAATGAGAATGCAATTCTAATTTTAGAATTATAAAAACTATCCAAACAAACAAGTAAAAAAAGTGGGAGCAGACGCTCCCACTTCTTGTTATACATATTGGTGTTATTGAAACTATTTGACCACAAATGGAAGAACAATAGCGACTGCTCCAATAACAACACCAAGCCATGCAATCATGTTTACATTATTAATTTTTTCATCTGTTTTTGCAGCATAATTAGCAAGTTTTTCATCGAATTTCTTTTCGGAATCACTAAGCATTTTCTTTACTTCCTCTCTTGTTGCATAATTTTCAAGTGCGGTTTCAATTTGATCTACTTGTTCTCTGTCTGCTTTTTGTGAGAGATTGTCGTAAATATTTACAATATCTTGATCATGCATGTCAACTTTGAGTGTTAGTGTTTCTATTGCTTCTGGATCGATAATTTTTTCTTCAAGTGCAGCAATTTGATCAGACAATGTGCCAAGTGTCTCATAAATCTTTAATATGTCGTTGTCGTGGATGTCAAGGGTAACCTTTATATCTTCTAAAGCTGTTTCAAAGTCATTATTTGGTGCCTCAGTGGTTATTCCTTCTTTAACCATTTCTTCTTTTAGAGAATTTATTGATACTTCAATATATGATGTAAGTCTTTCTTCCAGTGCAGCCAAATTGTCTGAAAGTTCGTATAACATGTCTCTAAGAGCTGGTAAACCTGTATCGATAGTATTTTTTATATTCAAAATATCTGTTTCAACAGCTGAAATTCTTTCGTCGTATGCTTGCTGATTTTTAGCGTATTCTTCTAATTTAGAGTTAAAATCTTTTTGGGTATTTTCAATCTGCTTTCTGAGCAAATAGTCTGTGTCACCAATTTGCGCAGCAAGACCTGTGAGAATTTCATTTAATCCATCGATTGAATCGTAAAGCTCTGTGACAGATGCTTCTAATAAATTCACTTGTTCCAAATCTACTTTTGTACCAACTGTGTCGTAAATCATGTTTGCATATTCTTCAAGTAGTTCAATCCTGTTGACAAGACTGTCGATGTCTACCTCTGCAAAAACCATTAAACCGAAAAGAACGACCGCAAGAAGAATCCCCAACTTTCTCATAATGTTCCCTCCTTTTTTAAAGTGTGATTAAAGAATAGAAAAACCCACACATATGAATTATATAACATTCTTATACAATTAACAAAATACATAAATTATCTCAAAAAATATTATATCACTTTTAATAACCGTTTTGCAAACATTTTTTTAGTTTTTTGAAAGTAATTCACCAAGTTAACTTTCTTATTTGAAGTTTTATAGCTTCCGAAATATTTCAAAACCAATATTGTCTTGACAAATTGAATTTCTTGGTATATTATAATTTCTGCCCTTGCTCAGTTGTGGGTGAGATTCCCCTACTTGGCAAGTGGACAAATTCTATGGAGGTGTAAAAGGATGAACAAAGACGATATCATCAAGGAATTTCAAATTCACGACACTGACACAGGCAGCACAGCTGTCCAGATTGCCCTTTTGACAGCACGCATTAGACATCTTACAGAACACCTTAAGAACCATCCAAAAGATTTCCACTCAAGACGTGGACTTATGAAAATGGTTGGAAGAAGAAGAAAAATGTTGAAGTACTTGATGAAAAAGGATCCAGAACTTTACAAACAACTTCTCGAAAAACTCTCATTAAGAAAGTAAGAATAAAATTTATTAACATAATGGGCGGGTAACCGCCCGTTATTTTTAGATAATTTATGCAAGAGGTGAGTTTATCATGGACAATGTCAACAATAATTCTCAACTTTACAACCTTGAAGCATATGATTATTACCTTCCAGAAGAGTTAATCGCACAATCGCCTGCTGAACCAAGGGATAGTTCAAGATTGATGGTTCTGGACAAAACAACGGGGGAAATACATCATAGGATATTTAGAGATATAAAAGAATATATTCATGAAGGAGATTTGTTGGTTTTTAATACGACTAAAGTCATTCCAGCAAGGTTGTTTGGTAAAAAGACAACCGGTGCTAATATCGAAATTCTTCTACTTGAGAAGTTAGGATTAGGCATTTGGAAGTGCCTTGTTAAACCCGGTAAAGTTGTAAAAGAAGGGACGGAAATAATTTTTGAAAATACAAATATGAAAATGTATGGTAAATGTCTTTCAAGAGCAGAAGAAGGTACAAGAGTTATTGAATTTTCAGAAAAAGAAGATGAAAAGATATTTTCTTTTGGAAACGTTCCATTGCCACACTATATAAAAAATCATAACGTTAAAATAGAAAGGTACCAAACTGTTTACGCAAAGCATGAAGGAAGCGTGGCGGCACCAACAGCTGGATTACATTTTACAACTGAGCTACTTAATGAACTAACAAACAAAGGCGTTAAAACAGCAGAAGTTGTCTTGCATGTCGGAATTGGGACTTTTAGGCCTGTTAAAGTTGAAGACATAAGACAACATAAAATGCATGAGGAGTATTATATTGTTTCTGAAGAAACCATAAGTGCTATTAATGAAGCTAAAGCTTCTGGTAAAAGAGTTATAGCTGTTGGAACAACTACTGTCAGAACACTTGAAACGATAGCTAGACTTCAAAAGAGTGATTCTTACTCTGGAAAAACCGATATATTCATATACCCTCCATTTGAGTTTAAAATTGTGGACGCGTTAATAACTAATTTTCACTTGCCGAAATCTTCATTGATAATGCTTGTTAGTGCATTCGCCGGTTATGATTTAACGATGAGAGCGTATAGGATAGCTGTGCAGGAAAGGTATAGATTTTTCTCATTCGGTGATGCGATGTTTATTTTTTAAGTTAACAATGTTAACATTCGAAATTGTAACCGACGAAAAAAGGAAAATAGAGTACAATTATCAAAATTAGTGGGGTGCATTATGCGTATTCTTGGTATAGATCCAGGTTATGGTATTGTTGGTTACGGCGTCGTTGAAAAATTAGGTAACAAAATAACTTATGTTGGTCATGGGGCAATAACAACAGAAAAAGGTGAACATTTTGAAGATAGACTTGATTACATATACAATCAAGTAAATGAGATTATAGAAAAATACAATCCTGAACTTGTGGCTATTGAGAGTCTTTACTTTTATAAGAATGTTAAAACGGCTATCTATGTTGGTGAGGCTCGTGGGGTTATCCTTCTTGCGATTAAACATTCCAATATCCCATTTGTTGAATTCACACCACACCAGGTTAAACTTACAGTAACAGGCTATGGAAGAGCGGAGAAAACGCAAATACAGAAAGTTATGAAAATACTTCTTAAACTCGATGAAATACCAAAACCAGATGACGCGGCTGACGCGCTTGCTATCGCTTGGTGCGCGGCGGTGAGTGGTTCTGATTATTCTTCGCAAAAGAAAAACACAAAATAAGTTGATAAATAGAATCATATCAATAGTAATTATATGTGTTGTCATTTGTGTTGTCATTGTTATGGAGGTGTAATGATGATCCACGTCTTTGATGTCCAGCGTCCAATAGAAAATATAGCTCAAAAGCTTGGAATAAATGCCAGTGGTATTTTAAAAAAGGTTATTTACGATAAAAAAAGAGAAGCTGTTACTTTTGTTATAGAAAATTTTTCAGGAGATTCTGAATACTTTAAAAATGCTCTTAGTGAGTTCATAGGGGTGCACATAGATATTGCTTTTGAAAACACAATTAGTGAATCAAGTCAAAATATAGAAGAATTTGTTTACAAACAGTTGAATGGTTCTGGAAAATATATAGAGAGGATAGAAATCATTGGTAAAAACTTAAAAATATACACAATCGGTGAGTTCGCAAAATCGCATGTTATGAACAGAATAAAAAAGGTAAAAAACACATTACCTTTTCAAGAATATATTATTGAGACTGTGCAGGAAAGCATACAACATTCAGAACAGTTGATTCAAAATACAGAAATTGTTCAGAACTTAGAACAAAGAAATTCTGAATTTAATAGTATAAAAGGCGATGTCGAGGAGAACAATAAAATCGAAAAAAATGATGAAAACGAACTAAAAAAAGTTTTAAACTCAATATACTCTCCATCTACGTTGGTTTTATCACCAAATTCCAAGAGACAGATAAAAGTTTATGGTAAAGTGTTTAAATTCGAGAAAATAAACGATGATTTATCAACAATATATATAACAGACAAGAAAGATTCGACTATTTTAAAAGTTTTCGATTCCAGAAAATTGGCAGTAGAAGAAAAAGTTAATGTAGGAAGTTGGTATATATTCACAGGTAAAGTTCTTACAGACAAGAACAATTCCCCATTTTTAAAAGTGGAGAATATTACAGAAATCCCATCTTTAGATAGGGTTGACAACGCTGTAGAAAAAAGAGTAGAACTCCACGCACATACAAAAATGAGCGATCTTGATAGTGTAATGGACATCTCAGAGTACGTGAGCACAGCAAAAAAATGGGGATGGGAAGCTATCGCGGTTACCGACCACGGTAATGTCCAAGCCATCCCAGAGTTTTTTGATATTGCAAAATCAGTGGGTTTAAAACCAATATTTGGTTCGGAACTTTACTTAGCTAATGACCCAAAAAGGATAATGATGAACGAAATAGAAGGCAACGTTGACGATTATACTTATGTTGTACTTGATTTGGAGACAACAGGCTTAAACCCTCGTTCTGACGAAATAATGGAGATTGGTGCAGTCAAAACAAGAGATGGAAAAGTTATAGATGAATTCCACACATTTGTTAAACCAAATAAATTAAATAAGAAAAGTCTTAATATAACAGGTATTACAGAAGATATGCTAAAAGATGCTCCTGATATAATGCAAGTCTTGCCAAAACTATTAGAATTTATAAAAGACAGCATATTAGTTGCTCATAACGCTGATTTCGACATGACGTTTTTAAAGAATATCCTTTCAAAAAGCGGAATTGAATTTAACCCGCCGTATATAGATACTCTCAGACTCTCGCAAGCATTACTTAGGAATAAAATTAAATCATTCTCTCTCGATAAACTTGTTGACCATTTTGGGTTAGGTGCTTTCCAACATCACAGGGCATTAGACGATGCCAGGGTAACCGTAAATGTTTTCTGGAAATTAATAGAATTGGCTAAGAAAAAATCTATAACAACGTTTGAAAAATTGAACAAATTAGTTGAAAATATAAATCCACTTGTAAAACATCCTCAGCATGTGACCGTTCTTGTCCAAAACAAAACAGGGCTTAAGAATTTGTATAAATTAATCTCAAAAGCTCATACAGAGACATTTTTTGTTGTCCCTCAGGTTTTGAAATCTGAGCTTGAAAAACACAGAGAAGGATTGCTTATAGGTACTGGGTGCGCAAACTCAGAGATATTTGAACTTGCCCTCCAAAAAGACACAGGAGCGTTGACAGAAGCACTTAAATTTTACGATTACATCGAAATAATGCCTCTTGATACTATAAATTCCGAAGAATTTACCAGAGAGGAAGCTAAAGAAGCTTATAAATTACTTTATCAGGTTGGTAAAGAATTAAACATGCCTGTTGTAATGGTTTCAAACGCTCATTTTATCGATCCGGAGGATATAAAGGCACGTAAAGTATTGCTTGCACCTCAGAGTAACATAGAAGATGAAGAGGCAAACTATTATCTTAGGACAACGCAGGAAATGATAGATGCCGCTTTAGAAATTTTTGAAGATGAACAAATTGCTAAAGAAGTTGTTGTCGATAATCCAAAGAAGATTGCAAATATGATAGATACAATTCAACCACTTGAAAAGAAACTCCATCCACCAAAGATAGAAGGCGCAGAGGAAAAACTTCGAACAATGACTTACGAAAAAGCTTATCAACTATATGGGAACCCGCTTCCAGAAATCGTTGAGAAGAGAATCGAAAAAGAACTTAACAGCATAATTGGGCATGGGTATGCTGTTTTGTATATGATAGCTCATCTCATAGTCAAAAAAGCTGGTGAAGATGGATACGTTGTTGGTTCTCGAGGTTCCGTTGGTTCTTCATTGGTTGCACACCTTGTTGGAATAACGGAAGTAAATCCTTTACCGGCCCACTACAGATGCCCAGATTGTAAATATTTTGAATTACACGAAGAGTTTGGTTCAGGTTACGATTTGCCAGACAAACTTTGTCCAAAATGTGGCGCAAAACTTGAAAAAGTTGGGCAAGACATACCATTTGAAGTCTTCATGGGATTTGAAGGAGACAAAGTGCCTGATATAGACTTAAATTTCTCTGGCGAATATCAAGAAAGAGCGCATAAGTTCATAGAAGAATTATTTGGAAAATCGAAAGTTTTCCGTGCTGGAACAATAAGTACCATAGCCGATAGGAGCGCTATTGGTTACGTTAAAGCCTATATGGAAGACAAAAATGGAAATATAGTTAATCCGCTAAATCCTGCTGAACAAGAACGACTTACAATGTACGTAACGGGTGTAAAGAGAACAACAGGACAACACCCCGGTGGATTGATGATAGTTCCAAATGAGTACGAAATATATGACTTTACGCCATTCCAACATCCGGCGAACGACAAAAAATCAGGAGTATATACCACGCACTTTGCTTACGAATTTATCCACGACGATTTAATAAAATTGGACGCGCTTGGTCACGATGACCCTACGATGATTCGTCTACTTTACGAATACAGCGGAATAGACCCCATGACAATACCTATGGATGATAAAAAGACTATAAGCATATTCTCATCGACAAAAGCTTTGGGAGTTGACCCAGAAGAACTTGGAACAGACGTAGGAACTATAGGCATTCCGGAATTTGGCACAGATTTTGTTATGGGCATGCTCAGAGAAACAAGGCCAAAGACATTCGCTGAACTTGTTAGAATATCAGGACTTTCTCACGGAACAGATGTTTGGCTTGGTAATGCGCAGACACTTATCAACAAAAAAATAGCGACACTGTCTGATGTCATATCCTGTCGTGATGATATAATGATTTATCTTATTCACAAAGGGGTACCGCATTCAAATGCATTTAAGATAATGGAAAATGTTAGAAAAGGGAAAGGATTGAAAGAAGAAGAAATAAATATAATGAAAGAACACAATGTACCGGATTGGTTCATTGAGTCGTGCCAAAAGATAAAGTATCTTTTCCCAAAAGCACACGCAGTTGCTTATGTAAGTATGGCGTTTAGAATTGCGTACTTTAAAGTTCACTACCCATTGGCATTCTATGCGGCGTATTTCTCAACTAAAGGCGATGAATTTGACGCAGAACTCATTTTGAAAGGCAAGGAGGCTATAAAGAAAAGACTCGTCGAATTGGCAGCTAGTATGAAGAAGGACGTTAAAGAAAAAAATGAAGAAAAAGTCTTACAAGCAGCACTTGAAATGCTATTGCGTGGGTATGGATTTAAGAAACCTGACTTGAAACGTAGCGACGCGAAAAGATTTATAATAGACGGCAAAGATTTACTCATACCGTTCAACAAAATACACGGAATAGGCGAAAACGTTGCAAACTCTATAGTAGAAAAGCGCGCCGAAAAACCGTATACATCTATTGAAGATTTAATGAATCGTGCACGTGTTACAAAAGCACAAGTCGAGGTATTAAAAAGAATAGGAGTACTCGACGGACTTCCAGAAACCGACCAAACTATGCTGTTTTAGTTTGAAAGCTAGAAATACAATCTTTGAATTAATGAAAACTTATTGCATAAATTCAAAAACATATGGTATAATAACTTTTGATTATTATATGATTGAAGTACAAATCGGAGGTGTAGCGAGATGTTGGGAGTTGTATTAATTGTTGTACACACGATTATCGCAGCGGGACTCATTTGGATGGTATTGCAAGAAATGAGTAAGTTCGCAGAACTTGGTGGCGCATTTGGTAGTGGAGCAGCTTATACCATGTTTGGGAGGAAAAAAGGTTTAGATACATCTGGTAAAATAACAGTTGTCCTTGCAATTGCGTTCTTTGTTATGTGCTTCTTAACATCATGGGTTTTATCAAGATAATATTTTTATTATCACCCTATTACGAAGTTAAAACATTTGGAGGGTCATGAATGCACCTTAGTCCTGAAGAACAAATTAAAATATTGAAGAAAAACTGTGTTGATTTGGTTTCTGAAGAAGAATTATTGGAACGATTAAAAGAAGGAAAGCCTCTAAGAGTTAAGTTGGGTGTAGATCCATCAAGACCGGATTTACATTTAGGGCATGCTGTTGTTTTGAAAAAACTCAAACAATTTCAAGACCTTGGGCATCAGGTCATCCTTATCATCGGTGATTTTACAGCAATGATAGGTGATCCATCTGGTAGAAACACAACTAGACCGATGCTCTCAAGGGAAGAAGTTGTTGAAAACGCAAAAAGCTATGCTGAACAAGCCTTTATGATTCTTGACAAAGAAAAAACAATAATAAGATACAATAACGAATGGCTTGGTGCGATGACATTTGCGGATGTTGTAAAACTTGCAGGAAAATACACAGTTGCCAGAATGCTTGAAAGAGAAGATTTTGCAAAAAGGTATGCGGAAGGTACACCAATAAGTGTCGCAGAGTTTTTGTATCCGTTAGCTCAAGCGTACGATTCAGTTGCTATTCAGGCAGATGTAGAACTTGGCGGAACTGACCAACTCTTTAATCTTATGGTTGGCAGAAAAATACAGGAAGAATATGGATTAAGACCGCAGATAGTCATGACAATGCCTATAATTGAAGGAACAGATGGAAAATTGAAAATGAGCAAAAGTTACAACAACTACATAGGCTTTACAGATGAGCCAAGAGATATGTACGGAAAAGTAATGTCTATACCTGACGAATTAATAGTAAAATACGCAAAATTACTTACAGACGTTGATGATGAAGTGTTGAGAAAAATGGAGAAAGAAATAAACGAAAAAGCTGTAAATCCAAGAGATTACAAAATGTGGCTTGCGAAAGAAATTGTTAGACAATTCCACGGCGAAGAGAAAGCAAAAGATGCTGAGGAATATTTCATAACGGTTTTCCAACGGAAAGAGATTCCCGAAGAAATGCCAGAAGTGAAAATTCAAGCAGGTGTTTATAACATCGTTGACCTTCTTGAAACTTTAAAAATTGGTTCAAGGAGTGAAATAAAAAGACTCATAACTCAAGGTGGAGTGTACTTTGACAACAACAGAATTGACAATTTTAAAGCAAATGTTGAAATAAGCAAAGAACACATACTAAGAGTTGGGAAAAGACAATTTATAAAGATTTTAGCAATTTAATGTTATAAAATATCTTTGGAAAATTATCAAATTGTATTTTGCTTTACGTACTAAATGTGTTATAATTTTTTTGTAAGTATTTTATATTCTAAAAAGGGGGTAGTTATTTATGAAAAAATTTTTAACAGTTATTAGCATTTTGATTTTCATTGTCACAGCTATGGCAGCTTTCAGAGATATTCCAAAAGGCCACTGGGCTGAGAATTATGTTGAAAGGCTTGAGCAGATAGGTATAGTTACAGGTTTCCCAGATGGAACATACCGTGGTGACGAAGCAGTAACAAGATATCAAATCGCTTTGTTTATTTCCCGCACACTTGACTATGTTGAGCAATCACTTTCTTCTTTGAAAACACAATTGGACGAAAACAAAGGGAACATTGAAAATTTGGAAAATACCATTCAAGAGATGAAACTTACACTCGAACTTCACGATCAAGATATTATAAAACTTTACGACCTTGTTACACAGCTTGGAGATAAATTCGTTTACACAGACGAAGAAGGCAATCAACAAGAAGTTAACGTTGTAGAATTGAAGAACGATATAGCAAGCATAAGTGATATCCTCAATGGTCTTGCGGCTCAGCTTGGAGATGTTGATTACCTTTTGAGAAAACAAATTTCAGATTTAGACAAGAAAACATCCGCAAAAGACGATGAACTTTCCAACTTAACAGCTGAATTATCACAAAAAGTTTCAGATTTAAGCGAACAAATTGAAACCTTACAAGCAAAAATCGAAGATTTGAACAACACGGTAGTAAACATATACAACACCCTTTCTGAAGCCATAATGGGTTTACAAGAATCTTTGGCTACTTTGGAAGCATCTTTAACTGGAAAAACTGATGAACTTGAGACAAGAATTCTTAATATAGAAAGTACACTTCAAACAGGATTACCAGTATTAAGAGACGCGATTTACGGACTTTCAGAAGACTTGGCAAACGCTCAAGAAGCACTGAAAACTTACACAGATGTAATTGCTGAAAATTTACAAAATCAAATTGACGAACACGCACAAGCAAATGATGAGGAATTCGCTAAAGTTTATGAAGCGATTAACAACCTTCAAGACATGTTGTCAAGTGCTATCCTTGGACAACAGGAAGAAATAGCCGGTTTGAGTACCCAACTTGACAAGCTAAATGAACTTGTGGTAAACTTTAATAGCGAAACTAACGAAAAGATATCTATTCTTGACGAGAGATTAGGCCTTTTAGAAAATCAAGTTGCAAGCTTAAGCCAGGTGGTTGAAGAAGTAAAAGCAGATAAATCTGATGTTGAAGAAATTAACAAAGAGCTCGCGAAGAAAGTAACAAAGGAAGAACTCGAACAAGCAAAAACGATAGCAACTTGGGGTGTAGTTACCGGTGTCAGTGGGCTTTTAATAGGCATAATAGCGTTAGGAAAAGTTTTTGGATGGTTCTAATTTATTTAAGGTTTAAGATTTTATAGATATTCTAATTCTAATTTTATTATTCCTACAAGGGGGGATGATAAAGAGAAAGTTAAAAAAATAAAAAAGTTTAAACATTTTAACTATATTATTTTTAACCTAAACTCACAGGAGGAGGGAGAAGTATTATGAAAAAGTTGTTAGTTGGATTGATAGTAGTTTTGATGTTAGTTAGCGTTTTCGCAGTAGAAAAACCATTCACACTCGGTCCAGTAAGCTACACAGGTACAGTTAACTTTACGTTGCTTGTAACAAAAGACGGAGTAGATATTTCTGGTGCTCTTCTTGATGTTAATGCATCACTTGCATACGGCCCAACATCCGACACACAAGCCGGCGCAACATTTGGTATATCTTACACGTTCCCAGGTGGCGCTTCTTTATCATTAAGAACAATAACATTTACAACACCATACTTTGGAGCACTTTATTCAACAGACAAAATGTTCGTAAGTGACTACTTCACAGGTAAAGATTATAATGCCACAAATAAACCTTTTAAAGATCCATTTAAATCCGATTTTGCAGATTCTCTCAAACTTACATTCCCAGCAGTTGCAGGCTTGGAAGTTTACTATCTTGACAAAGCGTCAGAAGGTAATGCAACATGGTTCAGCGATATGTTGCTTGCAAAATACGCAGTTGCGGGTTGGACAATCGTTGGTGGAACATACAACACAGGAAATACATCAACATACGAATTTGGTGCAGCTGTAAACGGTTCTGTTGACCTTGGCGTAGTAAAACCAACAGTACAAGCATTCGCAGGTTTGGTTCAAGACGCAACATCAATGGCACTTGCATACGATTTCATTCTTTCAACATCATACTCGCCAGTTGCAGGTTTGACACTCGCTCCAACAGTAAAATTTGCAGAAAAACTTGATAAACTTGAATACAGATCAACAAATATCGTAAACGGAAAATACGTACAACTTGGCGTAACATACGAACAAACATTCGCACCTGTAACATTGAAAGCACAAGTCACACCAAAGTATGATTTTGCAGCAGAAAAAACCACACTCAAACTCAACGAACTTTCCGCAAAAGTTGCAGTAACACCAGTTACAGTATTTGTAAAAACAACAAATGATGATCTTCTTGACAACACAAAGAAATACACACTCTATGTACAAGGTGATTTTACTGCTAAACAATTTGGCTTAACAGCAAAAGCAGAATGGGCAGATGTAACACAATTCGCAACATACACATACGTTCACGTCACAGCAAATACAAAAGTTGACGCACTTACTCTTACAGGAAACTTCAGAATGGTAACAACAGGAACAGTAAAACAGGCTTACAATGTAAGCGCTTCTTACGGACTTGCACCAAATGTAACACTTAGCGCATTCTACGGAACACTTACAAAAGATACAGACGGCAATTACACAGTAATGAACACTGATCCAACATGGAACGTTGCACTCACATATTCCGCAAAATTCTAATATTTAGCATTTAAACAAAAAACGGAGAGGCTTTAAAGCCTCTCCGTTTTTATTTGAATTTTTTAATATAACTAATTAAATAAATAAAAAACGGGAAGGTTATTTTCAACCTTCCCGTTTTGTTTTTTACTTGTATTTATCTTTTTATGCTGTAAAACGCGCTTAATCCTTTGTAAATAGCAGAATCGCCGAGTTCTTCCTCAATTCTGAGTAATTGATTGTATTTTGCGATTCTTTCGCTTCTTGATAGTGAACCTGTCTTTATCATTCCAGCGTTTGTTGCCACTGCAAGGTCTGCTATGAATGTGTCTTCTGTTTCACCACTTCTGTGGCTAATTACGTTTGTCATTCCGGCTGTCTTCGCCATTTCGATAGCATCCAACGTTTCCGTGACAGAACCAATTTGGTTGAGCTTTATAAGTATCGAATTTGTTGCAAATAGTTCGATACCTTTAGCTAATCTCTTGACGTTTGTCACGTAAAGGTCGTCTCCGACGATTTGGACTCTTCCACCAACTTTTTGTGTGAATTTGACGTATGTATCCCAATCTTCTTGCTCAAATGGATCCTCGATGGAAATTATAACAGGCCAGTATTTGTCTATTAGCATTGAATAGTACTCAATCAATTCATCTCCTGTTTTCTCTGTGCCATCGATGTTGTACTTTCCTGTTTCTTCGTTGTAGAACTCGCTCGCTGCACAATCAAGGGCAATGAAGATGTCTTTCCCGGGCTCATAACCAGCTTTTTTAATCGCTTCGATAAGTATTTGAATTGCTTCTTCATTTGATTTAAGGTTTGGTGCGAATCCGCCTTCGTCACCAACGGCTGTAACGTGTCCTGCATCTTTTAATATCTTCTTCAATGTGTGGAAGACTTCGGCACCATATCTGAGCGCTTCCCTGAACGATGGTGCACCTGCTGGGACAAGCATGAATTCTTGTATATCAAGACTGTTATCTGCATGTGCTCCACCGTTTATAACATTCATGAATGGAACGGGCAATACTTTTGCGTTTGCGCCACCTAAGTATTTGTAAAGTGGAAGTCCAGCGCTTTCTGCCGCTGCCCTTGCAACTGCCATGGAAACTCCTAAAATAGCGTTTGCACCAAGATTTGACTTGTTTTCCGTACCATCAAGCTCAAGAAGAACCTTGTCGATGTAAACTTGGTCAAAGGCGTTGAGTCCTGCTATCCTTGGCGCGATAATTTCGTTTACGTGTTGGACGGCTTTGCTCACACCTTTTCCCATGTATCTTTTCTTGTCTCCATCTCTAAGCTCAAGTGCTTCAAATTTACCAGTTGATGCGCCACTTGGAACGATAGCCCTTCCAAAGCTTCCATCTTCAAGTAAAACTTCAACTTCAACTGTAGGATTTCCGCGGGAATCAAGTACCTCACGTGCCCTAACATCGATAATTTCTACGTACATGCTTACACCTCCATCTTTTGAGTAATGAACGAATTTCTGCAAAATTTTAAAAATACAACCAAAACAAACGGAAATTGAGTGAAAAGTTTCACTTTTTTAATTATACCACTTAAATTTCTCTTTTACAACTTGATATTTGCTTATCAAGTATTATTACATTATCTTCACTTCGTATGGCTTTAAAGATACACCTTCATGTGTTTCGTGGTGGCCTGAGATGTTCACGTAGACTCTGATGCCGTTTATTCCATCGGTTACCGTGTAAGCTATTGTGAATGTATTGTGAGTTACATTCTCAATCCAAGCGTTTTCAAGCCATTCGTTTTCTTTTCTAAATTTCGTCCAATTGATTACTTCCTTTAAAAGACTATTTTCTCTGCTTAGTTGTTCTTCAACAGAAGCACCTGTAAATGCTCTGTTGAACCTTACGGCTTTCCAGAAAGATTGTCCTTCACCAGATAAAGAGGCATACCAAGGGAACGGTTCTATAACATCTTCTGTGAATGTTGAGTCGTACATACCTTTCATCCCTAGTTCGTCTCCATAGTAAATAAACGGTACGCCTGGTGTGGTCATTAGTAAACCAAAAAATACCTTTCTTTGCTCTTCCTGTGGGAGCATTTGCGCAAGTCTGTGCATATCGTGGTTGCCTGTGAAATTACTCGGTTTGTAAGGTTTTTTAGTGAGCGTTCTTTGGAAGCAGTCAACAATTTTGTACACTGTACCGTGTTGCATTGATTCACGTATCGCTTCCGTAAAATAGAAATTAAAAGAACAACCTATTGTTTTTGCGTATCTATCAACTATCTCTGGATCGTCCCAAACTTCCGTCACCGCAAATACATTCCCACCTTTGACACTCCTTGCTTTATCCATTACCAATTGCCAGTATATAACATTTTTATCATGGTCGTATCTAAAGCGCCCTTCTTTTACGTCGTAATCGTAAATGTGTTTTGCAGCGTCGAATCTAAATCCATCAACACCTTGTTTAAGCCAGAATTCGACAATTTCTAACGATTTTTCAACTACTTCAGGATTTTCGTAATTCAAATCTGGTGAGGAGCCACCAAAGACACCGTAATACACTTTACCGTTTCTATTGTGCCAAAGTAATTCTTCATCCCAGTGCCTTTTTTCCAGAAGATTGAAGTGTGGCTGTGCCCAGAGGAAGTAATCAACGTATGGTTTTTCGCCTTCCATAGCTGCTTTGAACCAAGGATGCCTATCAGATACATGGTTTAGTGGCAAATCTATGACAACTCTTATACCATTTTCATGGAGTGTTTTCACCATGTGCCTGAAATCTTCAAGAGTGCCAAAAGAAGAATTTGTGTCGAAATAATCGATAATATCGTAACCATGATAACTTGGAGATTTAAAGTGCGGTGTTAGCCAAATTAAATCGATGTTAAGCATTTTGAAGTAATCTACTTTTTTTGCGATACCTCGGAAATCACCTATCCCATCATCATTTGAATCAGCAAACGACCTTATGAATATTTCATAGCCAATCACTTTCTTTGCCTCCTTTTATTCAACTTGTGATTTAAAATTGAATTTATTACCTTTGCATCAATTTTTTCACTATCTCTTTGAAATGATTACCTCTTTCCTCGAAGTTTTTATATGCATCATAACTTGCTCCTGCAGGTCCAAGGAGTACGTAATCTCCTTCTTTTGCTATTTTGCTTATTTCAACAACGGCTTCTTCGATGTTTGAAAATCTTTTGTAATTGACATTCCTTTCTTTTAAATAGGGTTCCACTGCATCGGAAATCGGTCCGACGATGGCAACGAATTTACATTTTTTTGATATCTCGTCAGCCAACTTTGTGTAATCCTCGTTCTTTCCTTTTCCTGCTATTATGAGATACAAATTATTATCGAAGTTCTCAAGCGCTTTAACAACAGCGGCTGCGTTTGTTGCCTTTGAGTCGTTATAATAATGTGCGCCGTTTATTGTACCGCAGTATTCCATTCTGTGTGGTAACGGAGTGAAATCTTCCAGCATGCTCATTGAGAAAGGTAATCCAAGTACTTTCAATACAGTCTTTGCAGCGGCGATATTTTCCATATTTTGTTTTGTTCGTATATGGAACGGTATCTCTTCGAATTTAAAATCAACGGTGAATGGAACCCTCTTTGCTTGGACAAGGGCTAATCTTTTGAACGTTTCCATATCTTTTGGGTTGTAAACAAAGTGGTCTTCGTTATCTTGGAATTTCGTTATTTTGAATTTCGAATCAACATAATGCTCCATACTTGGATGCCAGTCTAGGTGGTTGGGGTAAATATTAGTAATAACCGCGACGTTTGGCTTAAAAAACGGAGTCCAATAGAGTTGGAAACTGCTTATTTCTACTACTATGTATTCCGGTTTCTTACCTTCAAAAAGCACCTGAGCGATGGGGATCCCAAAGTTTCCAGAAATTTGGGATGATGCTGATTTCGAAATGAGGTGGTTAATCATCGCTACGGTTGTACTCTTACCAACTGAGCCTGTCACAGCTATTATTTTCGGTTTCCAATCGAGAAATTTCATGAAGTAGGTTATTTCGGTATCGACATATTTGCCTATCTGTTGAGCCTTTAAAAGAATTGGATGGTTGTGTGGAACGCTCGGACTTGTGAGTATAACGTCGGCTTCTAATATTTTCTCAGAATTTACTCCTTCCTCGTATGGTATGTTGTTTTCTTCCAAAAATGCCTTATCTTCACTGGAAAGCTTTCCAGATTCGCTTACAAAAATCTTTTCTCCTAATTTCAAAAGAAACTTCGCAGCATACTTATTACTCAACCCCAAACCGAGCAGTGCGTACTGCATTTAAATGCCTCCTTTTAATCCTTTATCTTGTTAACCTAATAAATTATATCACAACGAATTACAACATATTTTAATAAGTTGTTATTTTTCAAATAATTTCCACAAAATAGTTTGAATATGAAAACTAATGAAAACAAAAAACGGCATCCTGAATTGGATGCCGTTTTTGTTTTTTTGGTCGGGGTGACTGGACTTGAACCAGCGACCTCTTGCGCCCCATGCAAGCGCGCTAGCCACCTGCGCTACACCCCGACACAATTCAATTATAATTATTTAATTAGCTCACAGCATTATGAATTTTATCATGTGTAAGAATAAAAATCAAGTGTGAAAACAAAACTGAGATTTGTAAATTGTGTATATTATAATTTTTTTGCTATCTTTACGAATTTACACAATAATTTTACTTTTGATTTTGAATTTTTAAAATAAAGTGGTAAAATATCAATTAGCCTTACGCAAAGGGAGGGGATAGAATGCTAAGAAGGTTGCTGTTAGTGTTTGTTGTTTTGGCTGCTGTTTCAATATTTGCCGCTTTTGATCCGACAATTTACGTATCAGTTGGTGTGGGAGAACCTGACACACTCGATATTCACCAAGCGTATGATACTGTAAGTGGGGAGGTTATTTATAACGTATACGAAAGTTTGATAGCTTACAAAAAGAGTAGTTTAACGGAATTTGAGCCAAGGCTTGCCACAGAAGTACCATCTGTGAAAAACGGACTTATTAAAGATGGTGGGAAAACTTATGTGTTTCCAATAAGAAAAGGTGTCAAATTCCACAACGGTTCTGACCTGACACCAGAAGATGTTGAATACTCTTTTGAAAGAGGGCTTTTGTATGATCCAGCAGGCGGACCTATGTGGATGCTCTGGAATGCGATATTTGGTGTTAACTCACTGAACGAGATGATAGAAAAGTACGTTGGGAAGCCAGTATCAGAAATATTTAAAGACGGAGAGCCATTACCACAGTATAAAGATAAACTTGTTGAGATGTACAAAAACGTTATAGACCCAGCGATAGAGGTTGACGGAAATAATGTTGTTTTTAAACTTGTAAGGCCATACGGTCCATTCTTAACGATTATGGCACATACCGTTGGTTGGTCCGCTGTTTTGGATAAGGAGACGTCTATAAAACTTGGTTTGTGGGATGGTAAACCTGATACATGGTGGAAATATAGGAATATCGCAAAAGAGAAATCACCAATTTATGCCACAGCTATAGGTACAGGACCGTATAAACTTGTCGAATGGGATAGAACTAATAGAAAAGTTTTGTTGGAAGCAAATAAAGATTACTGGAGAGGCGAACCAAGGATTAAGAAAGTGGTTATAATGACGGTTAGCGAGTGGGGAACAAGAAAATTAATGCTTGAAAAAGGCGATGCAGATGATATAGCGATTGTGCTCGAATACCTTGACCAAATTAGGGGAAATAAAGACATCCAGATAATTGAGAATATTCCTTCACTTTCTGTAACGGTAGTTGGATTTTCTTGGTCTGTTTCACCAAATAGTAAGTATATTGGCAGTGGAAAGTGGGACGGGAATGGAATGCCACCTGATTTCTTCAGCGATATAAATGCAAGAAAGGCAATATCTTACGTTATAAACTACGATGCAGTTGTTAGAGATGTTTTAAAAGGTTATGGAATAAGAGTTCCTGCTGCTTTGCCAAATACCTTGCTCGGTTTTGACCCTACACTCCCACTTTACAAATTTAACGTTACAGAGGCAAGAAAAGCTCTTGAAAAAGCGTGGGATGGGAAGGCTCTCAAAGTTGGTTTAAAATTCTCAATTGCTTACAACACAGGTAACATGATGAGGCAAAGAATTGCGGAAATGATAAAGACGTATCTTGAAATGATTGGATCGGGTAAGATAAAAGTTGATGTTGTTGCACTCAACTGGCCGAGCTATCTTGATGCGATGAGAAAAGCAGAACTTCCAATGCCTATATTCAACTGGTTAGCTGACTTCCCAGACCCCGATAACTTTATATTCACCTTCTACCATTCAGCAGGTACATATGCACCAAGGCAAGGCGAAAACTTCAAGAAATTTGTCAGTGCACCTCGAAAAGAACTTGGTGGAAAGAGTCTTGATGAACTTATCGAAGCCGCGAGGAATTCTTCAGACCCAGATGAAAGAAAGAAGCTTTACGTACAAATTCAAAAATTTGCAATCGACAACTATATAAGCATTCCAGTTTATCAACCAGTTGGAGTTAGAGTCCAGAGGGCATGGGTAAAAGGTTGGTATGAAAATCCAATGAGGCCGGGAAATGATTACTTTGAATTGTATAAGCAGCAATAACAATTGAATAAAAATCCAACAAAAAAGCCCCCGTATGGGGGCTTAAATTTTCAAATAACATTAAACACATATTTTGTTGATTTTCATATAAATAAGTGATAAACTAATTTATATGGAGGTGAGATTATGAGAAAACGTGAAAGCCACAAAGAAGAATATCAAAACATTACGCTTTCAATTCCTAAAAATCTTATTTTGCAAGTAAAGCATATAGCTGTTGAAAGAAATACATCAATTTCGGCTTTGGTTAGAGGTTTTTTAGAAGAGCTTGTAAAAAAAGAGAGTTTGTATCAAAAAGTTCAACAGAGAGCCCTTAAACTTTTGGAGAAAGGATTTGACTTAGGAACAGAAGGGAACACATCTTGGAAGAGAGAGGATTTGCATGAAAGAGTATAAAGAAACAAAATATGAATTCGTTGATACTAACATTTTGGTATATGCGTACGATGAATCGGCCGGTCAAAAACATATTACAGCCAAGCGCATTTTAGAGAATTTATGGAAAAAAGGAAATGGAGCATTAAGTACTCAAGTTTTTCAAGAGTTTTTTGTTGTTGTGACAAAGAAAGTTAAAAATCCTTTAGATTACAACACCGCAGCTCAAATCATATCGGATTTAAGTTTTTGGAAGGTATACACAATAGAAGTTAGTGATATTTTGGAAGCTATCAAAATTTCACAAAGATATAAAATTTCATTTTGGGACTCTTTGATAATTTGTAGTGCTAAAAATTTAGGATGTTCAATATTGTGGAGTGAGGATTTGAATTCAGGTCAATACTTTGGTAAGTTAAAAGTATTAAATCCTTTTTTACAGAGTTGAACTTATAAAAAATAGCAAAAAAGCCCCCGTAGGGGGCTTGATTATCCTCTTAGCTATTATTTTACTAATTTAACGTTTGCTGCTTGAGGACCTTTTTGTCCGTTTTGGATGTCGAATTCGACTTTGTCGCCTTCTTTGAGTGTTTTAAAACCATCCATTTGAATGGCGCTGAAGTGAACAAAAACATCTTGTCCGTTCTCTCCTGTGATGAATCCGTAACCTTTTGAAGAATCAAACCACTTAACTGTACCTTTCATGTGTACTGCCTCCTAAAATCTTTTTTGCTTTTTTCACTTTGCTTTTCCCCTCGCAACGTGATGATTCATTATACACCTCTACGGAAAAAAAGTCAATAGATTATTTTTGTGGTATAATCTTTTTGGCTAAATTAATAACTAAGTATGCGGGGGAAGGACTGTGGAGAATTTGGAAAATAAAAAAATAGCTTTTCAGAATTTTTATTCCATCCTAAAGGGAATTCACGGATCTTTGGGGAAATGGTGGCCTGGAGAACGTGAAGAAATAATTGTATCTGCTGTTCTTACTCAGAATACGAATTGGAAGAACGTCGAAAGGGCTTTAAATAATATAAAAGAAGTGTGTTCAGGTGATATATTAATTTGTTTACACAACCTTCCAGATGAGCAGTTAACTAATTTAATACGCCCTGCGGGGTTTTACAATATAAAGGCTAAAAGGTTGAGACAATTATTAAATTGGCTTGAAAATTACGAATTTAAATTAGACAAAATCGCTGGGAAAGATGCCTTTGAATTGAGAAAAGAATTACTGGAAATTAACGGAATAGGCAAAGAAACTGCCGATTCAATAATTCTTTATGCATTTGAAAAGCCTATATTTGTTATAGACGCTTATACAAAAAGATTACTCAAACGGATTTTTGGTATAGAATTTAACGATTACGATGAATACAGAGAATTTTTCGAGGATAATTATGAAAAGACCGTGGAGCTCTATCAAGAGTTCCACGGCCTTATTGTTGAACACGCTAAATTATACTGCACAAGTAAACCAAAATGCGATATTTGCCCAATTGATTTTTGCTTGTTTAACCACCAAGATAAGCCTTTCTAACGCGTTCGTCTTCTAATAGGTCTTTTCCTGTACCTTCAAGTACGATTCTACCGGTTTCAAGTACGTAATCAGGGAAAATTTTTGTATGAAAATCAAGGTTTAACATATTTTTCTAAACATTGCTCTGATACTTATTTTTCCATTTTTGAAATTCTGATAATTCACATTTTTTAAAATTGGCAAAAATGCTAGCCTGTTATGGGAAAAAGGATATTTATATGTGAAATGTTTTCAGTTGAGAATTGATATAATGCTTCTTTTAAAAAATATTAAAGATTGTAAAGAAAAACAAAAGCCCTCATTGGATAATGAGGGCTTTTGCTGTGGTTTTTCTAGCTAAGTTGGTTTTAAAATGGGTAAAATCCTAAATCAAGGTGATTTTTCTCGATTATATAATTCATCTGCTCTTCGATGATTTTTTTATGACCTTCTTCCCACTTGGCTAGTATCTCAAGTATTTCTTTTACTTTTTCGTTTTTCTCATTTTGTGCGGCTTTTGCGTAAAATTCCATGAAATCTTTTTCAATCAAATACGCCATTCTCAATACCGAAAGGTCAGCTATATCGTCTTCTTGTGATGTATCAGAAACTTTTTGGGATTCGTATCTTTCGTTGAAGAATTTTGTATCTTGCGATGGTATTTTTTCTATCTCTCGTCCTTCCTCCAAATTTTTCATTAATCCTCTAATGAATTCCGTGTGTTCTTTTTCCATATTTGCAAGGTATTCAAATATTTCCGTTATCGCTTTGCTTTTTACTTCTGTTGCTTTGCTTTTGTAGAATTTGTAACCTTCTATTTCGAAACTTTCGGCTAACTTTAGGACATCGTACATATTCTCCCCCCTTTTTTAACACTGTAATTTTTATTGGTTACTTAGGTACTGATCTATACCTCTTGCAGCCCAATAACCATCCGCTACTGCATGGATTATATCTGGACCGTTGACGATATCTCCACCAGCAAATAACCAAGGTATCTGCGTTTGTCTTAAATTATTTGTGAGAATCCTTGGACCAACAAATTGGAGTTTTGATTTCCATTCTTCTGGCAAGAATGAGTAATCTGGCGCTTGCCCGATAGCTTCTATTATCATATCGCCGTCGTAGTAACAAATTTCTGTTTCATCAAATTTTGGGTTGAATTTTCTATTTTCGTCGAATACTTCAGTACATTTTACGCACTTAATTCCCTTGATTTTATCTTCGTTAGGATAAAAAACAACTTCACGTGGACCCCAACCCGGATATATCTTCACGCCTTCTTCTTGCGCTTCTTCGATTTCTTCCATATCCGCAGGCATTTCGTCAAATGTTCTTTCAAGACAAGTTACAGTGACGTTTACTTCTCCGTATTTCATCTTCTGTAATCTTGCCAAGCTTCTTGCTATATCCATTGCCACATTTCCACCACCAATTACAACAACGCGCCTTGCGATTTTTGGTTCTGGTCCTTCGCCACGTAGATAATCTCTGATTTCCCTTAACAATGGTAATGCTTGGACTACGTCAGGATGGTCGGAACCTGGCATCCTTGTTGACCTACCTAAAGTAAGACCTGTTGATACGAAAATCGCATCGTACTTTTGTCTAAATTCTTCGAAGGGTATATCTTTTCCAACGGTTACTCCTGTGTAAATTCTAACACCAAGTGCTTCAATGAATGCGATATCTTTATCAAGAGCTTCATCTGGCAGTCTGTATCTTGGAATACCGTATCTCATAACACCACCGGGGCGATTGAGCGATTCGTAAATGTCAACTTCGTAACCCATTGTTGCAAGAAAGTACGCTGCGGATAAACCAGCAGGACCGCTACCAATAATCCCAACCTTTTTGTTCTTCTTGGGTGATTCAAATTTGACAATTTCACTCCATTGATTTGCTGGAACATTATCAACGATGTACCTTTTCAACCATCTAATTGCTATAGCTTCTCCACGATGTGAAATGGCACAGACTTCCTCACATCTATGTGTACATACCCTACCACATACACCTGATAGCGGGTTAGCGCCAAAGTTATTTTGCTCTTCAACACCTTTCAAAAGCCACTTTAGTGCATCTTTCAAATCATCTTTCCATATAGATTTTATGTATTGTGGTATCTGCATGTGTTCAGGACATCTATCAACACATATAGCGCATTCAACACACCTTGCCGCTTCCTTAATTGCTTCTTCTTTACTGTACGCTTTAACAAATTCGACAAATGAATCAACTCTTTCTTCAGCTGGCATGTGCTCAGGTACAACTCTGTCTAAATCAAGTAAGTCGTTTGTATCTTCTCTTGTCCAACCTATCTTGATTTCTGATGGTTCCTTCTTGAGTATTCCTTTTTCAGTTGGAGCATAGTAAAAATCTTCTGGATTTGGTGATACGAATATGTATTCTCTGGTCATTTGTAATGAGCCTGTTGTACATATATCAACGCACATTGCACAGAAGCTACATCTTCCGTAATCAATAGCTGGTCTTTGTGGTTTCATACCGTACTCTTGCTTCATATCTGGGACTTCAACCATTGTTATTGCATCGGTTGGACATATTTTCGCACAAGTACCACAACCGATACATTTATTCCAATCATTTATGTGAAATCCTCTGTATCTCTCTGCGGCTTCTCTTTTTTCCTTTGGGACTCTTATTGTTACTGGCTTTTCAAACAAATTTTTCCATGCTATCAAAGGAGCGAAAAAACTCTTTTCAGCCATTTGAACACCTCCCAACTTTACCTATCGATTTCTGGAGCGCAGACGCCCATTGTGTCAAGCCAAATTGGAACATCATCGATTCTTGTACCTGGTAAGAAGTGTTCAACACCGTAAAGCCCTTGAGGATACGAAGCACCACGCACCGCTACTCTGTACGGTGTTTCTCCACCATCTGATACAACAAGATAACCATACTCACCACGAGTAGATTCTACACGTGCGTATGCCATACCTTTTGGTACTCTTATCCTTAAACCGTTGCCATCGGATATTCTCACATTAACAGGTCCGGTAGGCATCTTCTCGAGGATTTGCCTTATAATCCTTATACTCTGTCTGATTTCCTTTGGTTTCAAGCTTATTCTTGCGTAAGCGTCTCCTTCTGTTGCTGTTGGGATATCAAATTCAACTTTATCGTAGAATAGATACGGATCAACTTTCCTTATATCGTAAGGTACACCAGTTGCTCTAAGACCTATACCTGTAACACCGATTTTGAGACATGTTTCTGTATCTATCTTTGCTATACCTTTGAGCCTTGTATGGAGTATTCTATTTTTCAATATGAACGTTTCGTATTCAGGTAATTTTTCTTCTATGTAATCCATAAGTTTTCTGATTTTATCTTCCAATCCTGGTGTCAAATCTTTTCTAACACCACCAGGTATTATGTACATGTGGTATATCCTTGCTCCAGTCAATTCTTCGAATATATCGAGCACCCTGTCCCTATCACTAACAGACCAGAACATGCTTGTGTACATACCAAGTGCTCCACCAATTCCTCCAAAACTCCACAGGTGATTTGCAATTCTTGCCAATTCTAAGACAAGCATCCTTATCCATTGCGCACGTTCAGGTACCTCAACTTTTGCAATCTTTTCTATTGCCATAGCGTAACATGCTTCGTTTATATCAGGTTCAGGAACACAAATTCTCGGTATAAGCGCTAAATTTTGATACCAGAGTCTTCTTTCCATAAGTTTTTCAAAACCTCTGTGCAAAAAGCCTGGAAGAGGTCTTGCCTTTACAACTATATCTCCTTCAACGTACATGTGTACGCTGAAATTACCGTGCATTCCAGGGTGGTTAGGTCCAAAGAATAGTTTTACTTCACCCATTTAACTCGCCCCCTGTTTGTTTTTCAATATCAGCTCTGATAATCTTTGCTTCGTGTATGACATCTTTTTCGTATTCTCTATCTGGATAATGCTCTTTTGAGTATTTCAATGGGTCGAAATCTTTTCTCAAAGGTGGTAAGTCGTTCCATACTTCTAATATCATCGGTTTTTTGCAGTTTTCGTTACCTTCAAATTCGACACCAAAGAACTCATGAACATCTCTTTCATACCATTCTGCTGTTGGCCACATATCTTTTACTGTTGTGAATACAGGGTTATCCCTATCTATGAACGTTGATACAAGGAATGTGACGCCATTCGACCAGTTCATGAGTATGTATACCAACTCAAATTTCTTTTGTTCTATCCAGTCAACGCATGTGAGAATAGATAAATGTGAATAACCTTGTGATTTCAGATGCGTAAGTAATGGTATAGTCTTTTCTGGTTGAGATATTATTTTGTATTGTCTTGTGTCGATTTGTAATATTTCAACACCGTAAGCATTTTTAATACTTTCAAGTATTTCTTGAACATTATTCATGGAATTCGTCATGTACAATCACCTCACCGAGACTCCTTATTTGGTTCTGCTTGTACCATTCGTAATTTTCTTTGTATCTCTTCCAGCCATTTGCTTCGCCTTTTCTAATCATCTCCATCAATTGGTTGAATGCGTTGAGTATCGCTTCAGGTCTTGGCATACAACCTGCAATGTACAAGTCAACTGGAATGTAATAATCGAGCCTATTTATCGTTGAGTAGGAGTCGTAGTATATACCACCGTTGATTGTACATGAACCAAAACCGATGACGTATTTTGGGTCAGCCATTTTTTCGTATGTGTATATAACTCTCCTGAGTGTCTTTGCACTTAGGTAACCAGTGATTAAAAAGATATCGGCTTGTCTTGGTGTTGCCATTGGCCCCATACCTAATCGTTCCATATCAAATCTCGAAGTCATTGATGGTGGAAGTTCTACTGCACCGCAACCTGTACAGTAATGCAACATCCACATTGAACGACTTCTGAGTTGGTCTGCTATCTTCTCCCAAACACTTCTTTCGTCTATCTTTGACATTCATTACACCTCCCGACTTGTTGATGTTTCATTTTAGATTAACTACGATAAATGCTTGGACAAATGCCAAAATTATAGGTACAGTCCAGTAGAATGCAACTGCTTGCTCTATTCTAAAGCGTGGTAACACCGAGGATATCATAACTGCCAGAATCCAAACGATTAAATACTTCAAAAGGAACACAAAGTACGTTCCGCCACCAAGGAAGAAATCAACAAAGAGACTGATTTCAACAAATTCCATGAATGAGTTCATGAGCATGAGAAGTCCCATGTATTTCGCTGAAAGTTCAACCATCGGACCTGACGCGATTTCCGATGGAGCGATTGGTGCTTCGAATGGTTCTTTGCCAAGCATGCCTTGGAGTGAAATAAACGCTACTAGTGCACCTATTGGGAATTTGAAAAGATTCCATCCATCGGCTTGAGCTTGTATTATCGCAGTTATATTCGATGTTCTGTAGAAATACAAAAGTGAAGTTATTGTTATTAAGTAAGGTACTTCGTATCCAAGCATCAATGTAAGTGCCCTTGCGACACCTATGGAAGCCCATGGATTGCCTGTACCGACCATACCCATAGCCATACCCAGCGCACCTACTGTGAATAAGTAGACTATGACGAAGAAGTTATCAAGCCCCGGAAATGCGACGAGATTTCCAAGTGGTACAAAGGAGAGTGTAGCGATGACTCCACCGAGAGCCATTAAAACACCGAAATCAAATATCCAACCGTGTGTCCAGCCATGTTTTGTGAGTGTTTTGAACAAATCTATGAAATTTTGATACCATGGTGGTCCATATCTTTTTTGAATTCTTGCTGTGACTTTTCTACCTATACCTTCGAATGTAATTCCAAAGAAAAATGCTGTTAATAAAACTCCGGCAACTCTAAGTGCTGTCATGGTTACCACCTCACCCACAATAGTAATGCAAGAACGACCGCTGTCCAGAATAGATAAGCTGAAGCAGTCCTACGTGCGAAGTAATCGATGCCTTTTCCTACCGCTTTCAATACGTTTACAAGAGACATATACAGGTTTTCAAACGAAGGATGTCCTTCGTATTCTCTTTCCAAGAAAGCATAGAACTTTGTTGCATAATGGTACAGATCGAAATTGTGTAAAAATTCTCCAGATGTGTACTGGTCTTCGAGAGGGATTTTCTTACCCTTTGGCATGAGTACGTATATGACTGCCGCGATTATGAATCCAACAGCGAACATTACGAAGACTGTCCAAGTATCCCAATATCCCATACTTGTGTACAATTTTGTGCCTTCGAATTTGAATGGTTCCATGCCAAATTCTTTTTGAATGTCTGTTATCCACACAAGCACTTGCTGTGGGAATACGCCCCAAAGAACTGTTAGAATGACCAATATAATCATTGGAATTGTCATAAATATCGGTGCTTCTTTTACTTCTTTATGTGCACTTTTCAACTGACCGAGAAATACACCAGCAAGTGGTCTGAAAACGTACAAGAAAGAACCGATGCTACCTATAAAAACAAACATCTCGGTTACAAACATGCCTCTTGAGACAAGTGATTGGAAAATCATCCACTTTGATATAAACCCACTTGTCGGCGGGATTCCAGCTAAGGAAATGATACCAACAAGGTATGTGACAAATGTTATAGGCATTCTGTGGATAAGTCCACCTAATTCATCTATCTTTGTTGTGCCCGTTCTATAAACAACTGCCGCGAAGGATAAAAATATCATCGTTGCTGCTAAAGCGTGGTTTATAACATGGAACAATCCACCTGCGTATCCTACATTATCAAGTGTCGCGAGACCTATGAGTATATATCCGCCATTTGCTACTGTTGAATATGCAATGAGCATCTTCATATCGTTCTGTTTTATTGCCATAAGTGTTCCTATAAGTATAGACAGATTGCCAAGCCAGATGAGGATGTAAGAGAGTAAATTAATTCCATGGTAGAATTCACTAAACATTGATGCGATTGGGAAGACAGTAAGAACAAGAGCGAGGATGTATGACCCCATCTTCACAAGCTGGCCAGAGAGCACAGCACTGAATGTATCTGGTGCATTACCGTGTACATTCCTGAGCCAAGTGTGGAGTGGGAATATACCACTCTTTGCTATACCTGCGCTTAACAACAAAAGAACTACTGCCCATCTAAAACCTAAGGATGTATTTTGTAATTCATTTCCGATTTCAAATATGTTGAATGTACCGAATTTTGAGTAAAGTAAAAATGCACCGTACAGGAACATATAAGTACCAATCGCACTTATAACAACGTACCATATTGTTGCTTTCCTTGACTCTTCTTTACCCATCGGAACTATGAAAAGTGAGCCTAAAACAGCAATTTCCCAGAAGATGTAAAGCACTATCAAATGTGAGGAAAAAAATACTCCAATTGTACCAAGCATGGTTATTACCGAAAGAGCGTTAAACGCATGTGGATTTTTTGCTTTTGAAATCCAAGAAATGTTAAAGAACGAAAAATTTGCAAAGACGATTAGTGATAGTATTGCAAAGTACTTTCCCATTGCTGTAAGTTGCAAAACGTTTTCAAAACCAAAAAGTGATTCTACCGTATTTGTCGGCATATTCCAAAGACTTATAAGAGCGTATATAGAAAGCGCAAACATTACAACAGGGCCGATGTGTTTATTTATCTTTGAAAGCAAAAAGCTAACTAACGAACCGATTGCCATATAAAGTATAAGTGTTTGCATTATCACATACCCCCTTTCAATATAACGTCCATGTATGTTTTTGCGTCAAGGACATGAGTTGCTATGCTATTTGTCTGGGAGTAAATAATATCTGGTAAGAATCCAACTAAAACAAGCACCATTGCTAATAACAACAAGACAAGCTGGCTCGCAAATGGTATGTAATTTTCTTCTTCACTTTCTTGAGCTTCATGCTCTTTATACCAAAGGTCGACATTCCACTTAATAAGATATCCGGCTTCGATGATTGTTGATATTAATATAACTGCTGGAAGAACATAATTTTCTGTTTCGAATAACGCTTTAATCAAATAGAACTTTGCCCAAAAACCCGTAAAGAGTGGGAATCCTATCAAAGAGAGCGAAGCGATTGTGAATATAATGCCTGTTGTCTTATCATTTTTAAATCCCCTATGACCTGTGTAAGCGAATACTGTAAAGAGTATTATCTTTGAGATAGCATCGTTGAATAGATAAAAGTAAGAAGCTGATATAACTTCTTCGTTTGCTGTTGCCAAACCTGCAACAACAACACTTACCCCAGCGATAGCTGCAAAAGCAAGAGCCCTTCCAAGATTTTTCTGCTTTAAAGCACCAAGTTGAGCTATTATTATAGAAACCATAGCAAGTATACTTACTAATTTTGTATGCTCAAATCCAAGGACATTAAAGAATATCCTTGAGAAAAGATAGACCATAGACACTGTGACAGCGCTACCAAGTACAACAGGGGTGATTGAGCTACCATTAGAATATACATCCGGAGCCCATAAACCAAGCGGTAAGACTTTTAATTCTATTAAGAGAGCTATCAAGAAAAACACAGTTATAACTGGAACCACAGAAGGATCGATGATAAACCCAGCGTATGCCATATTCAAAGTTCCAGCTTTTATGTACGTCATAACCGCGCCGATTAGGTAAAGTGTTCCACCTACGCCACCGAAAATCAAGTATTTAAATGCACCGTAAGAATTATTCTTGTGACTTGCAATTATATAAGCGACTGCAGCAATTATTTCAAAGAAAACGAACGAATTGAAAAAGTCGCCAGTGAGAATAATACCATTCAAAGCAGCTGTTAGAACAAGCATTAAGGTGCCGTATTTTTCCTCAAGGTTTGCTGTCAAAGAAATAACTAACAAGATAGCGTTTACAAATATTAAAAATGGATAACTGACACTATCAAGTACGAGTGCGATACCGTATGCAGCACTCCATCCGCCAATTTCAACTAATTGCGTAGGTTTCAAGTAAAGCAAAAGTGCCAATATATTGAACAACGTTACGAACGTGAAGAAGTAATTTCCTAACTTTTTGTGTGGTAAACTTGCAAATGCGAAAGCCAACGGAACAGCGATAAGTAATGCGCTCATTCTATCACTTCCCTTGCTGCGCGAATTTCATCAGCGTTTAGACAACCATATTCCTCTTTCAAATGTACTAAAAGCATTGAGCCAATTGCCAATGTTCCAACACCTATAACGATGGCGGTTAAGATAAGTGCTTGTGGTAATGGGTCAACAAATTTTGCTGTTGGAGTGACCATTGAATATATTGGTGCTTCCATGCCTTCCAAATAACCAAGTGAAATCACAAAGATGTTTACAGCAGTATCAATGATTGAAAGAGAAATGAGCTGTTTAAACATGTTTTTCTGTGAAACTATACCGTATATACCAATTCCCATTATTATAAATGTAATGTAGTATATCATGTCTCATCCCTCCTTCATTTCAGAGACTATACTTGAGAGTTCAGCGCCAACTTTGAAACCGATAATTACGTATACGATAGGAACAACACCTGCGCTAAACAAGTTCCCAACAACACCTGTTGGTAAGAAATTCATCAAGAACACCCCACCAAACGCCATTCCCAAAAGACCAACGATAACGTATCCTGCACCGGCTGATTGTTCGATATGTTTCGCAACGCCTGTGACTTTGAATTCATTATCAGCCAACATGAGTAGTAAAACACCTAAAGCTATAACTGTTCCACCAGGGAATCCTCCACCAGGTGTCAAATGCCCGTGGATAAATATGTAAGCGCCAAATAATAAAATCAAAGGAAAAACTATACCAGTTGACACTTTTAGAACAAAGTGATCTTCAAACTCCAATTTGTTCTTTCTTCTTAAGAAAGAACTGAGTATTCCAACACCTAAAGCTGCGGTGAAAAGGACTGTTACCTCGCCCAATGTATCGAAAGATCTGTAATTTACGACAATTGATGTGACAACATTGGCACTTCCTTCTTCGAGATTTGCGGATTTTTTGAACTCAACAGGAGAATATCCTGATTTCGTTGATTTACTTATGTAATCAAATGAAACCCTTGTGAACATATCGAAGTTACCAAAGTCTGGAACGATTGGTAAGAGTTCACCTATTAGAAAGTAAAGGAAGATACTAGCAATAAGGATGGCCCATACTCTTCTCATTTCTTTTCACCTGCCTTTATCTTCCAAAGCGCAAAGAGCATAACTGCGCTAGCAAGACCAGAGCCAACAGCGGCTTCCGTAATTGCCACATCAGGCGCTTTAAGAACAATGAAAATCAACACTGAAAGCAAACTAACTGCGGAAAGGGCAATCAGAGCATCTAATATCTTCTTTGTCTCTACTGCAAAGATAGAGAATACAATCATCAAAACACCGACTAAAAAGGAGACAGTGTTTGTTAAACTTGAAAACACATCGGAAAAGAAATTATAGATGCTTGTCATTTAGCATCACCACCATTTGTGCTTGTTACTTCCTTTATCTCATCAACAACTGTCTCTTCACATTTTGGAGCGTTATTTTTGTAAGCAGCTCTTGTCATGAGAGAAGCCGCAACTGGGTTTGTGAGAGCGACAAAGACGATGACCAAAATTGCTTTTCCGAAAAACGAGAAATCCAGTATACCAACACCAAGAGCTATTGAAAACGTACCCAAAGTTGTTGCTTTTGTAGAAGCTTGTAGCTTTGTGTAAATGTCAGGCATTTTTAAAAGACCAAGACCAGCTAAGAAATAAAATAGCGACCCTAATCCTATCAAAACATATCCAACCATTTCTCTTATCATCTCTATCATCTTTTACCACCACACTTATCCGTCTGGCTTTCGAGATACCTTGCGAAGACGACAGTTTCAATAAATGCCAAAAGTCCGTAAAGAATAGCTATATCCATATACATGGAGTTTTTGAACATAAAAGATATAAGAACAATGATGCCAATAAACATTACATTCATCATATCAACTGCTGCGAGTCTTTCGAAAGAAGTTGGCCCAAGCAAAAATCTGAGAAGAGAGAAGAAAATACCGAAACCAGTTAATCCGAAAACTATTAAGTCAATAATCAATGAGCCACTCATTCGTACACCCCCTTCAAAATTTTTGATTTTGTTAACCAAAGG
>SPLK01000123.1_pt1 | contig 37444 bp, 25 predicted proteins | sample 2456111 | NCBI WGS metagenome assembly SPLK01 (sample SAMN11156906, study PRJNA527647) | hot springs metagenome | biome: Geothermal region; feature: Hot spring; material: tree branch in hot spring; isolation source: hot spring sediment rich in lignocellulosic material ... | reverse complement strand
CCAAAGGGCCAGCAAATGGAATAAGCGAGCGGTATGGCTAGCCACCTTCCTGGCGACAGGGGCCATAGCCTTCCCGTATCTGCCCTCCAATGCACCGACCGCTGCTGCGCTCCCCACAGCGCGGGTTGAGTTCCGCATCAAAGGGATGGATTGCCCAGCGTGCGCGATAGGCCTCGAGGCCACGCTTTCCCGGCGCGAAGGAGTTCGCCAGGCCACGGTGGACTACGAGCGCGGCTGGGCAACTGTCGACTATGATCCGCAGAAAGTGACGCCAGAACGTCTCCTGGCGGTCATTGCCGACGCTGGCTTTGAAGGGGTGATGATCCAAAAAACCGAGAACCAAAAGCCTGTCCATGGAAACTAAACATCAGATTACCCTTGAGATTAGCGGGACGACCTGTAATGCCTGCGCACAGCGGGTCCAGCAGGCGCTCCAGTCGGTGCCTGGAGTGGAGCAGGTGAGGCTCTCGAGCTGGCGCTCCGGTCAAGCATCCCTTGTAGTCCAGGCCTCTGTCACCGACGACCAGCTCCTCGAGGCCGTCTTGCAAGCCAGCCGCGGCACGCCCCACGCCTACCACGCGCATGTACGCGAGCGGTCACCAATGGCATCTCAGCACGTCAGCGCTGGGAGCGCTGAGACGACCCCTGAGCTCTTGATCATCGGTGGAGGCTCTGCTGCCTTTGCTGCTGCCATCAGAGCACGCGAGCTCGGCGCTACCGTCCTCCTCGTCACATCAGGAACGCTCGGCGGCACCTGCGTTAACGTCGGCTGCGTTCCCTCAAAGACCTTGATCCGAGCGGCGCAGCGCGTGCATGCTGCCAGGCGTGGTGCCACCCATAGCACGTCTGCGCTAGCCCCTCTGGATTGGCAAGCACTCCTCCAGCACAAAGAGGCGCTCATCGCTGCGCTCCGCACGAGCAAATATGAAGGCGTGGCGCAGACGTACGGCATCCCCATCCTTCACGGCACAGCCAGCTTCGCCGGCCCCCAAACTGTTGTTGTGGACGGCACGGTGTACCGGCCCCGCAAAATCCTGATCGCCACGGGTTCAGCGCCGTGGGCTCCTCCGATTCTGGGGTTAGCCCAGAGCGGATTTCTCGATAGCACAGCAGCGCTGAGCCTGCCTTCGCTGCCTGCCTCCCTGATCGTGGTTGGAGCAGGAGCCATTGGCCTTGAGCTGGCGCAGCTGTTTGCGCGGCTTGGCGTTGCCGTCACGGTGCTCGAAGTGCTTCCGCGCATTGCCCCCTTGGAAGAGCCAGAGCTCAGCGCGATGCTGACAGAAGCACTGCGCCAGGAAGGCCTTGCCATCCACACGAGCGTGGCCATCCGTCGGGTAGAAAGAAAGGAAGGCGCCTACCGAGTAGAGGTCGAGCGGGAAGGGCGAACCGAAGTCCTCACGGCCGAGCAGCTGCTGCTTGCCACCGGCCGCAGACCGCAGACAGCCCACCTCAAGCTCGAAGCCGCCGGCGTCGAGACCGGCCCGAAAGGCGAAATCCTCGTCAACGAACTGCTCCAAACCACCAACCCGAAGATCTATGCCGCAGGCGACGTGCTTGGGGAGCCGATGTTCGTGTACGTGGCAGCCTATGCCGGTGCGCTCGCTGCAGAGAATGCGCTCACGGGCGCCAACAAGCGGTATAACCTCTCTGCGCTGCCGCGGGTTACCTTTACCGATCCGCAAATTGCCAGCGTCGGCTTGACCGAAGCCCAGGCGCGCGCCCACAGGCACGAGGTAAAAACAGCCCTCCTCCACGCAGCGGATATTCCGGCTGCCCTCGTAGCGGATGCGCCCTACGGACTCATCAAGCTGGTGGCCGACAGCCGCACAGGCAAACTCTTGGGCGCACACGTACTAGCCCCCGAAGCCGGAGAGGTGATCCAAGCAGCCACCATCGCAATCCGCTTGGGATTGACGTACAAGGACCTAGCGGACACCTTCCATCCCTATCTCACCTGGGCCGAAGGCCTCAAGCTGGCCGCCATTGCCTTCGAGAAAGACATCCGCCAGCTCTCCTGCTGCGCAGCGTAGGAATGCAAGCAGCCCTGCCCGCACTGCGCAGGGCTGCTGTGCATCCATTAGGCCGGCCATGCGTTAATGAAACGCATGTCGTAACCGGTCGAAAAGCCATGGAGCTTGCTCCCCCGACGGCCACGCAAACAGCCGCTGAAGCGCTGCGTCAGAAGGCGCGCACGCACATCGTGCTGCGCGGCGTGCGCCAGCATAATCTAAAAAACATTGACCTTGACCTCCCTAAACGAAAGCTCATTGTCATTACCGGTCCCAGCGGCTCAGGGAAGTCGAGCCTGGCCTTCGACACCATTTATGCCGAGGGCCAGCGTCGTTATGTGGAAAGCCTTTCCGCCTATGCCCGCCAGTTCTTAGAGCGCATGGACAGGCCCGATGCGGATCTGATCATAGGCCTAGCTCCAGCCATCGCAATTGAGCAAAAAACGGGTGCACGCAACCCCCGGTCGACGGTGGCTACCCAGACCGAGATTTATGACTACTTACGGCTGCTCTACGCCCGCATTGGCCGCACCTACTCGCCCATCAGTGGGGAAGAGGTGCGGCGCGATTCGCCCTCGACCGTTGCACAAGCCCTACACGAGCGCTTGCCCGATGGTGCACGATGCTTCGTATGCTTTTTCTGCCCTGAACACCCAAAGCGCTCCCTAAGAGACGAGCTTGTAGCTCTACGCGAACGCGGCTTTTCGCGGCTAGTGGTGCTGCCTACCGACAAACAGGCGCAGCAGGGCGTGCAACCAGAGATCCTAGACTTAAGCACCCAGGATCCAGCCACGGTGCGCATTGCACGGGAACGACTCCTGGTGCTCATCGACCGACTGGTGATTCGTCCAGGCGACGAAGCCAACCGCTCCCGCATTGCCGATGCTGTCGAGCAAGCTTTTCGTGAAGGCGGCGGTCGTTGTGTGATCGTGCGCGTATCGCGCAGCGCAGAGCGCTTCGACCCCAGTGCCGATCTGCTTTTTTTCAGCGAGCACTTTGAGCGCGACGGGATGGTTTTCGAAGAGCCAACGCCGCTTTTGTTTTCTTTCAACAGCCCTGTAGGGGCCTGCCCTACCTGCCAGGGCTTCGGGCGCGTGCCCGGCCTCGATCCAGACCTGATCATTCCCAATCCAGATCTATCGATCCGGCAAGGTGCAATTGCGCCGTTCCGTACCGAAAAGTGGAGCCAGCACTACCACCAGTTAATTCGCCTAGCTGTTGAAGAACGCATCGATATTGATCGGCCCTATCGCCTCCTTTCTGAACGGGAAAAACGTCTGATTTGGGAAGGTAAAGGGGAATATATCGGCATTTACGGATTTTTCCGCTTTCTGGAAAAGCACAGCTACAAGCCACACTACCGCATCTTCCATGCCCGCTTTCGGGGCTACACGACCTGCCCGGATTGCCACGGCTACCGGCTACGTAAAGAAGCGCTGTATGTTAAGGTGGGCGGCTTGCACATCGGCGAAGTGTGCGAAATGACAATTCGGGCTGCACGGGAATTTTTCGATACCTTGGTGCTAACGCCTTTTGAGCAGCAGGTAGCTGGCGAACTGCTTGAGGCCATCCGCCGCAGGTTACGCTACTTAGACGAGGTAGGGCTCAATTACCTAACGCTCGATCGGCTCAGTCATACGCTTTCAGGTGGTGAGGCGCAACGTATCCACCTGGCCACCTCACTGGGATCGACCCTAGTGGGAGCCCTGTATGTGCTCGACGAGCCGTCCATCGGCCTTCATCCACGGGACACCGATCGACTTATCCGCATCTTAAAGGGGTTACGCGATCTAGGAAATACGGTGATCGTTGTCGAACACGACGCAGCAACCATTCGCCATGCTGACCACATCGTGGACCTAGGGCCCGGAAGTGGTCACCTGGGCGGAGAGGTCGTCTTTCAAGGCACCTTTGAGGAGCTGCTACGTGCTGAACGCTCGCTGACCGGGGCCTATTTAAGCGGCCGAAGGCGCATCGAGGTACCATCGCAGCGCCGTCCGGTTGACCCAGAGAACGTGATCGTTGTGGAAAATGCCCGCCAGCACAACTTAAAACGCTTGACCGTCCGCTTCCCCTTGGGCCTGTTGGTGTGCGTAACCGGCGTTTCCGGCTCAGGCAAATCAACACTCGTGCACGATACGCTCTACCAGGGGCTAGCCCGCATTAAAGGCACGCACGACGGCGAATCGAAGGTGGGACTGCACGATGCCATCCGTGGCCATCATCTGGTTGACCGTGTCGAAATGGTCGATCAGAGCCCAATTGGCCGCTCGCCGCGCTCTAATCCAGCCACCTATACCAAGGTTTTTGACACAATTCGCGAACTGCTAGCCTCCACACCTCAGGCCCGTCTACGTGGCCTCAAGCCAGGCTACTTTTCGTTTAACGTGCCCGGCGGCCGTTGTGAAGTGTGCCAAGGGGAGGGCTTTGTGCGCGTCGAGATGCAGTTTCTGGCTGATTTGTACTTAGAATGCGAGGCCTGCCACGGCACACGCTATAAGCAGGACGTGCTCGAAATCCACTACCGTGGCAAAAACGTACATGACATCCTCAACCTAACCGTAGATGAAGCCCTGGTGTTTTTTGCCGATGTGCCCGAGATTGCCAACCGCCTCCGGGTGCTCGAGGAAATCGGTCTAGGCTACTTGAAACTAGGGCAGCCAGCAACCACGCTCTCTGGCGGCGAGGCGCAGCGCATTAAACTGGCGGCCCATCTGGACAGCGCCAACCGCGAACGCGTGCTGTACATCCTCGATGAGCCTACCACCGGGCTGCACTTTGACGACGTGCGCAAGCTGCTGGTTGCTTTAAACCGCCTTGTTGATGCCGGGCACTCGGTGATTGTCGTAGAGCATAACCTAGATGTCATCAAATGTGCCGACTGGGTGATCGACTTGGGACCTGAAGGAGGCCACCGAGGAGGCTTTATTGTGGCCGAAGGCACACCCGAGCAAATCGCCAGCCATCCCGAAAGCCACACCGGCCGCTTCCTGCGCGAAGTGCTGTAAACGCCAATAACCACGCGCTGTGCGATAGGTCGAGAAAAGCCCAAAACCAATCGATTCCTTTTCTCAAAGCTACTGGGCATGCACCCTGCTTGCGCATGAAATGCCCAGGTTTGACCAACGCACGCGTTTCGCCGGCCGCCGATGCTAGCCAAATGGCGGAGGATCGCTCCAGGGCCAGCGACGCGCTTCTGGGCTATTTGGGTAGCGCCTCAGCAAGGCAGACAGGTCTTGGCGAAACTGCCTGCTGTCGCCACCGGAGTTCAAGTACCGGGCTATGGCCCACCAAAGCATAGCTTGGGCAGCCAAGGGGTGATCCGGAAAGCGCTCCAGTGCTTCGTTAAGCAGCGCAATCGCCTCTGGGTAACGGCCGCGAGGTACAAGCTCTTTAGCCCTACCCAAGCGTAATACAAGCCAAAAGTCCTCTGGAGGCAGATAGCCCAGCTCTACATGGTGCGCTGCGCCACGCACATCGAGCACATAAAACGAAGGCGTCCAGACAGCCGCATACCGCACACGCACCAACCGATCTCGCTGAATGTCCTGCCGTAACAAGATAAATCCTTCGGTCAGCTCAGCCTGCACGGCAGCGTCGCGGTAGGTAATGGCCTCCATTTTCGCACAGCCTGCGCATCCTTCCCGTACGAACATTAGCAGCACAGGCTGGCGCCTTTGGCGCGCTGCAACTAAGGCCTGCTCGAAGTCTTCTAACCAAGAAAGCGATTCACTCATCCTGTAGCCCGCTTTTGGGGAGCTTGAAGCCTCTTGGATCGTTTGTGGGTTGACGTCCGCTTTTTGTAGGCACAGCTTCAAAATATGAAACGGTTGCAAGAAAAAGCGACGCTAGGTGGGGGATGCTTCTGGTGCCTAGAGGCTGCCTTTTTGGAGCTGCGTGGTGTAATCGATGTAGTGCCCGGCTATGCCGGTGGCCACGTGCCTAATCCTACCTATGAACAAGTGTGCACAGGTACGACGGGTCATGCCGAGGTGGTACAGATTACGTTCGACCCTGAGGAGCTTTCCTATGCAGATCTGCTGCACATTTTTTTTGCCCTGCACGATCCAACCACACCCAATCGACAGGGAAACGACGTTGGTCCCCAATACCGCTCCATCATCCTTTATCATGACGCAATTCAGCACCAAACTGCTCAGGCGCTCATTCAAGAGCTAGAAAACTCCAGGACCTATGCTTTGCCTATCGTAACCGAAGTGCGGCCTTTTACGGCCTTTTATCCAGCCGAGCCTTATCACCATCGGTACTACCAGCGCCATCCTTGGCAACCCTACTGTCAAGTCGTGATTGCCCCAAAGCTGGCCAAGCTGCGTCGCCAATTTGCCCAGCGTCTTGTCAAGCCTTTCTCCTAACGCGTCCGTGTTACTTTTGCGCTTCTTGCAGCGGCTTTTCTCAAGCCCCTTGTATCCCGAAGGGGTGAGCTTTTGGTGAATTCACGATTTTAGCCAGCTTTGAGGGGGAGGGTTACTGAATCTACGCTCGGATCGATCCGTTTGGTGTCCGATGTGGCCAGAGGGGATTTAGGCAGTGGCAAGCTGGCCAGAAAATAAGGGTTTGGAAGCGTTCATGGTCTATATGCCCACGTACCTAACGCGCCCATACAAAAAACAGGTGCACGTCGATGCTCCGCGGATTGCCCTTTTCACGGGTGCTTACAACCATATTGCTGACGGCGTTTCGCGTACACTGAACCGGCTGGTTGCTTATCTCGAACGTCGCGGGGCCTCGGTATTCGTTTTTGCGCCGACGATCCCCAACCCTCCAGTAAAACATGCCGGGACGTTGGTCCCCGTACCTTCTATTCCGGTGCCCGGCCGTTCAGAGTATCGCATCAGTCTTGGGCTTACTGCCCGCCACCGCCGTCTGCTGAAAACATTTCAGCCCGACCTTATCCATATTGCAACACCTGACTTTCTTGGTTTTCAGGCGCTTTGGTGGGCTCGGCGGCAGCAAATCCCTGTTGTAGCCTCTTACCACACCCATTTTAATGCTTATTTGCGGTATTACCATCTCAACTGGTCGGAGCAGTTGTTGTGGGCTTATTTGCGGTGGTTTTATCGTCAGTGTCGCCAAGTTTACGTGCCCTCTACGTCGATCTTGGAAATTCTTCAGGCCCAAGGCTTAAGCCAGAATTTACTTTTGTGGGAGCGCGGCGTAGATACGCAACTGTTTCACCCTGGGCAGCGCTCGCTATCCTGGCGGCGTAATGTGCTTAACGTTGGTGACGACGAGGTCGTGGTGGCTTATGTGGGTCGCTTGGTATGGGAAAAAGGGTTGGGAGTTTTTGCGGACACAATCGAACAGCTGCGTGCGCGCCAGGTGCCGCATCGCTGCCTAATCGTGGGAGATGGGCCCGCGCGGAGTCGGTTAGAGGCACGTTTGCCTGGGGCCATTTTTACAGGATACTTGGAAGGGAAAACGCTGGCCCGAGCTTATGCTTCAGCCGACGTGTTTTTCTTTCCCAGCGATACAGAGACTTTCGGCAACGTAACGCTTGAAGCCATGGCTTCGGGGTTAGCGGCCGTTTGTGCCGATGCTCCTGGCAGCAACATGCTGATTGAGCACGGCCGCACCGGTTTTTTAGCCACGCCGGGACGCGTAGCAGAATTTGCTGCGTACTTGGAGCGTCTGATTCTCGACACCGAGCTTCGCCAAAGCATGGGGCGGCGTGCCTTAGAGCGGGCCCAACATTTCGACTGGCAGGCGGTTTTAGACCGGCTCTACACCTACTACTTAGAGGTGCTTATGCCCTCTGCCATTCCAACAGGTGACGGTGCAGCAACCGAGCTGCCCGAGCTCTTGCCGTCGGTCTCAGCTGCTTGATGGAGAGGATGGCGTCACCGCTACGCCTGTTATTTGTTTCACACTCTTTTCCCCCTGCCAGCAATCCCCTAGCTAACATAGGGGGCATGCAACGCGTAGCAACAGAATTGGACGCGGTCCTAAAAACCCATCCCGACGTGGCCTACCATCACCTGGTCTTACGCACTTCTTGGCGATGGACGCACGTACGCGTTGTGCCTTTTTTCGTACGGTTGCTGGCGCAGCTTCCCCGTTACGTTGCCCAGCACCACATTGACGTGGTCCTGTTTTCTTCGATGGTTACAGCTTCGGTAGCGCTGCTGCTACGGCGCCATCCCAAGATGCATGCTACGCGTCTGGTAGCTATTGCTCACGGTCGCGATGTGACACTACCGGTAGCCGCCTACCAGCAACTGGTACCTCGTGTATTGCAACGGCTTGATGCTGTGCTACCGGTTAGCCGGGCTACTGCCCAGGCCTGCCTCGAACGCGGCATGCCGCCATCGCGGGTGCACATTGTGCCCAACGGTATCGATCCAGGCCGCTTCACGCATTTGCCGGATCGTCAGCAGGCCCGTGCAGCACTGGAGGAAGCATTAGGCCTGGAATTACCTGAAGGGGCCTTGCTACTTTGCAGCGTAGGCCGCCAGGTCCGGCGCAAAGGCTTTGCTTGGTTTGTTGATGCCGTTTTGCCTCGGCTGCCTGAGCAGGTGCACTACTGGCTGGCAGGCGACGGTCCCGATGCTGCTGCCATTCAAGCCGCAATTGCCCGCCATGGGCTTCAAAAGCGCGTTCGCCGACTGGGTCGCGTGCCCGACCCTATCCTCCAGCTGCTCTATCGGGCAGCCGATTTGTTCATTATGCCCAACATCCCTGTTGCTGGAGACTTAGAAGGCTTTGGGGTCGTTTTGCTTGAAGCTAACCTGTGCGGCACACCTACGCTGGCTGCTCAGCTGGACGGCATCCAAGATGTGATTACCGAAGGCCAAAACGGTCACCTCATCGAAAGCAGGAATGCCGAGGGTTTTGTCCGGTGGATTCTGTACTATATGCACAACCCTGATGCCCTAGAGGAGCTATCGGAACGCGCGGCAGCCTACGTTCGCCAGCATTTTACATGGGAAATCATTGGCCAGCATTATGTACAAACGCTAAAGGCTATTTGTCAGCAGCCACCGGTGATGGCGTAGCCGAAACGCGCGCGGTGCGGTCCTCCAGCCATTGGAGCAAAGCCGGCAAGAAAAGCAGCGCAGCAAGAAGCGTTGTTCCAACACCTACAACAGCCAGTTCACCAAGAGAACGCAATCCTGGATGAAAGCTCAAAAGCTGACCGCCAAAGCCCATCATTGTGGTAAGCGAGGCCATTGTTACCGCCTCACCCGTAGAACGCAGCACTTGCCGCAGACTACCCGCCCCATGTTCCCGATAGCGATGCACTAGATGTGCACCAGCATCGTTGCCAATGCCCAACACGGCTGGTAGCACCACCATGTTGTAGAAATTGAGCTTCATGCCCAAAAGCTCCATGATCAGGAGCATCCAGAGCACGCCGACCACCAGTGGCAGGAGGGCCAGCAAGGTCCACCGTAACGTCCGAAAGTTGAGCCACATAACCAATACCACAGCAGTAAATGTAAGCAGCACCATCCAGGGCGCTTCTTGGAGCATCAACCGAAGCATGTCGGCAGCTACCAACGAGGTTGACCCGGCATAATAAACCTTCCCGTTAACCTTAACCTGGCCCACATCTTCAGCAAAAGCAATAGAGTTGCGTCCATCAGCTAAGCGAACCGAAGGATACACCAGCACAAAGTTACCTACTTCGCCGGTTTTAGACGTAAAGCGTTCTTTGAGAAACTCAGGGACTTCTTCCAAAGCAATGGGACGCTCAGTTTGCGCGGCTTCACGCAGACGCTGCATGGCTTCAGAAGTGTCGGTGCGCAAAAAAGGATCTTCTAGCAGCGTGCGAATATGAGCAATACGGGCTAATTTGGCCTGCTGGGCTTCCGGCAGAATAGGGAAACGCTCCTGCAGGCTTTCTACCGCCAAAATAGTTGGGGAAAGCGTATCCTGGGCTGCCCGTTCCTTTAGCGCCGCAACGACAACAGGCACCTCTGCTGGATCGTCCACCACAATATAGGCGGGGTTGCGTCGGCCACCGGTTTGATAAACACGCTCCACATAATCCTGCCGGGCTTCATAGTCCTCGTAGCGCGGCTCGAGTTTTCCGAAATCCCACTCAAAAGAAACGCGTGGAAGAAAAACCAAGGCTAAAACTACCGCTACCACACTACCGATCAGGATCGGACGTGCCCCTGGGAAGCGTCCTGGGGCTACCCGATGTGCTGGGGCTGCATGGTCAGCGTCTAAGTTGAGCAGCCGGTAGCGCTCAGCGAGCACTAGCAACGCTGGCATCACGGTGAGCATGGCCAGCAAGGCAAGCAGAATACCGCTGCCCGCAATAAACCCAAACTCACTAAAGCCCTTAAAGTCGGCCAGCATCAACACATAAAGCGCAATAGCCGTAGTCAGCGCCCCTACTGTGATGGCTTGTCCGGTACTTAGGAACGTTATCTCAGCCGCCTCCGCCACCGAACGTCCTTCGGCCCGTTCTTCAGCATAGCGCGCATAGAAGTGAATGCCATAGTCAATACCCAAACCAAACAGCACCAGTCCCAGCGTCGAGGTCATCAGGTTCAGCGTTTTAAACGCCACGTAGGCCAGCCCAAACGACCACGATAGGCTCATCAGCAGCGGCAAGCCAATAAGCACTGCCATCACCGGCATGCGCCCTAGCTCCGAGAGCAACACCCGTCGATTAAAATGACGCCCCACACGGGCCCGATACGACTTGTAGCTAAAATACAAAACTACCGTGAGCAGCACGGCGGTTACACCTGCTCCAAAAGAACCAAACACGTCATTGGTGATCGCCCGCACTTCGACGAGCTGCCGAAGCAACCGGCCCGCCAATACCACCTGCATCTCGGGGTGGTAGCGGCTGGGTTGCATTTCTGCCACAAGTCGATCTAGGTCCCGGTAGAGGTCTTCGATATAGCCAATGTTGGTCTGCGACTGCGTGGGATAAAAACGCACTACCAGCGTGGTGCTATCCTCCGAAATGGGATACTCCTTCCCCACCAGCTCTTCATAAACCGCCTGCAAAGCAGCAGCGGTGGTGTCCTCCGGCTCCTCTTCCTCGAGCTCAAAGAAAAACGGATTGACACGCAGCCGGGCTTCTTCGATTTTGTCTTGCAGATATTGCTCCAGACGGTCTAGTTCATCGTTTGTAGCAAAATAAAGTGCATTTTTGCGTAAAAACTCGGTATCTCGGCGGTACTCTACGCGCCCCAAGTACGGCTCGGCATATCCCTTTCCTTGGAGCGCCAAAGCCCGTGGAATCAGGTCTTCAGCAAAACGCCGATTGGCCTCAAATGAGGGGCTAACGATGGCTACATCCACCGTACTTTCGCCGCCAACCATTTCGCGCAAGCGCTCCAGCGCCTGAACGCTGGGATAAGACCTTGGGATGAGCTTGGCAAAGTCGGTATCAATGCGCAGCTGCATAACCAGCGATACACCGAGTACCGACAAGGCCAAAGCCACACCGAGCACCCGGCCGGGATGCCGAACTACGGTACGAATAATAGGTCTCAGCCGCTGAAATAAACTTTCTATCATGTTTACCGAATCGCTGCTATAGCCGGAAGCAGTTCAAAGTCGTCAAAATCTACGATCGCGTAGTCTTTGGTATTGTCTGAGTCACTCCAAATCGTAAGTGAAAGCGGCCGGCTAGGCGGTTCTTTTCCAAACAATCGCTGGTAGTCGGCCATTACATCCCGTTCTACGGACACCCAAGGCCCCATGCCGTCGATGCCTGAACTGACCACAAGCACCTTTAACGGTCCGTAATCCACTACAGTCTCGACAGGCAACAACGAGCTATAGGTGTATTTGATGCTTATAGGCCGGCCTAGCCAGTCCGTGCCAAAGGTTACGTAAACGGCCCCACCGCTATCGTTCCAATGGCGACGGTCCTCTCGAGCACTAGCAGGCAGGTGCACCGCACGCCAGCGCCAACGCAGTCGAGGATGCTGGCGCAGATCCCAATCCAGCGCAAAGTCCTCCCGATTGACCAGCGTAATGCGCAGGGCTTCTCCGCGTGTAACGCAGCGCAAAAATTTATTTTGCGCTTCTTGCCGTACCCGGCATTCTTTCCGCTCATTCATCACCGCCGAAAGTGGTAAAAATTCTCGGCTGCTTGTCAGAAAACGCCATCGGTCGGGATAGGCCCCTGTCGGATAACGCTCAAAATTCTCAATACCTACGCGCTGTGGTTCCGACGCGGGCAGCGGTGCCAACTCTGGAAGCAATACTCCAAAAACCAGAAAAAATGCAAACCATCGCCCCATGTCATTCCAAAGACGTTACCGAACGTTCCTTACCGTCTAGCCGCTGCTCAAGCCAGGTGGTTAGGCCAAACAGCACGGCATTTAGAACCCGATCCAGCACGCTACGGACAACAAGCATGCCAGCAATGACCGCTGCAGAAGCTTCAAAGAGTGAGGTCATGCCCAGCACTGCCCCCATAGCCAACAAGTCGGTAGCGGGAAGAAATGGGATGCGATTGGTTACCGTACCCACCACCAGAATAGTTGCCCACACGCGAAACGGCGCCTCTGGCAGCACAACCCACCACTGGAGCACCTGAAGAACGTACATAGCAAAAAAGCGCAACACATGAACGCTCAGGAGCGTCACGACCAAGTGCTCAGGCAGATGAAAAATAGCCCTGCGGAACCGTATGCCCAGAACCCCTAGCGTCCCTACCGCCAACGTACCGGTAGCTACGTACAGAGGGTCAGCTGTTGCCCCAAGCCACTCAATCAGTGCAAACTGCCCGGTCAGAATTACAACGGCCACCAGCAAAATCACCGCAACGGTCGAAGCCACCGAGGAAAGGATGGTGTTGTCCTTGATGGTGCGCAGTAGATGCCCATCGGGCTGGTCAGTGTGGCGACGTGCCCACAGGTAGAGGTACACTTCCCCCGAATAGCCCAACACATCGGTATTCAACACACGCTTGCGCACCAAAACAGGGAAAACCTGCCCCCAGCGGATTTGCCAAAGCGCGCGATAAATGCCAGCCTCGGTAGCTGGAAGCAAAAAGTACAGCACTAGCCAAAGCACATAAAACCATGGCGTACGCGGCAAACTGGCATAGACCTCCTTCCAGCCAATATGGCTTAGCTGGTATACCAGCCAGGCAAGTACGCCAGCTACAAACAGCCCTCGGAGTGCTTTTTGAACCTGCCTCCCCAATGGCGTACGCAACCACCTAATCACCCACTGTAAAAGGCCTGGGGCCCGCATTATCAGCCACCCTGTGGTTTTAACATCTGGAGGGCTAACGGCAAAGGCCGCTTCAGGTTGCCGTAGCGCCTTTCAAGGCAAAGGCCGATAGCGTACGCCCAGCCGTAGCCCTAAGTTATCGGGGTAAAGCTGCCCCACATCTGCCCCTAGGGCTGCTAAAATGGCCAACGGACTTCCTCCAGAGCGCCACACCACCTCCAACAGTCCGGAAAGCTGCTCCGGTGGTGGCTCAAAGCGATAGGTTGTCCCCGGTTGCTGGAGCACGTCCCGCCCGTTATACGTCCCGTAGTTACGCGTGTAGGTCGCCAGCAGTCGATAGGACCAACCCTGTCCCAACTGCCCCATGAGCGCTACATGGTGGCCCACTACCCGATTGTTTTCCACCCCTTCGATCAAGCGTTGCTGCCGGTCCTCGGCCGCAAACATGAGCGGCGAGCCTACCGTGCGGCCATAGTGCGTCCACCCAGTCCGATACAGATAATGGTTGTAGTAATTATCCCGTCCCCCTGGCCCCCCCCGACCAGGACCTGGCGGCTCAGGGCCACTTTGGCGCTTTGTGTACAGAAACTCATAAACCACCCGCTGGACTAGCTTCCCTTGGCGATCCTGCAAGGATATCCCTAAAAGGCCGTCTTGGGGATTTTTAAACTTGAGCCCATCGCGGTCTTCATACAAAAAGTGCCGGTAGACAAGCACGTCAAACCGCTCGCTATGCAGCGAGAACCCAAAGTCGTACACACCAAAGTGATCCCCCTGAATGTAAATGCGCTCACCATAAGGAGCCCCTTCCCCCGCATTTAGGGCAAAGAAGGTTCGAAAGTAATCCTCTAAGCCTTGAGGCAGGCGACCGACATTGGGGTTGCGGGAAGTACCCCCCCAAAAGGCATCGTGCAACAAGCCGGCATAGATGCGCCACCGCGGAGATCCGACGCGCACGTAAAGGTATTTCTGGTGCAGATAGGGATTTTCAATTTGCCGAAAGTCGCGCATCCAGCCATGCGCCCAGTAGCCATGAAATTGCACCCAGCCGCGCGTTCCAGGCACTGGGGTATAGCTTTTCGTGCGCACGACAATTTTAGGAATCGGCGTGGCATTCCCGCTTTCCACCAAAGAACCTGAAGAAAGCAGCGTGTCGACCGTGCCAAGCACTTCCCGCTGACGCCCTACATAAGCCTCTAAAAAACCTACGCGTAGCTGTGCGTAGGCTGCTACTGCATGCAACGAAGGACTCTGAGAACCACGTGCTAGCACCTCCCCACCCAGTTGGTAGCTTAGCCAGCGTCGCGGCTGCCGCGTCCAAGCCCCCTGCAACACCAGGTAGGCATTCGACGACCGGGGATCAAACCGCCCCCATTGGTTGGCAACCAGCCAAAAAGGCTGTCGATCGGCTGAGGCACCTAGAAATCCTGCCTCCCCCTCTAGGCTCAACGGTGAAGCCTCCTGTGCTTGGAGGGGCATCAAGCTTAGCCAACCCCAAACCCACAGTCCAATAGACCACTGAACTTTCCGCAAAACCCAACGGTTGATGTGCATATGGCTGCCGCGATAAAACCCGAAGTCTGCTGAGCATGCCTCCCCGCGTCCTCCACTTCAAATCGATCTATCTCAATCGCTCCGAAACATTTATTGATCGCCTGATACGCCACCTGCAACGCTACGATCCCATCGTAGCCACCCTCTTCCCCAAGCATTATACCGAAAATCTCCCTATCTATACCCCTTCGGGTTGGTGGGCGTGGCGACGCGACTGCTGGCTCAAGCAACTCAACCGTACCCCTCGGTTTCTCTACGGGCTTTGTCGCCGGCTCCAACCTGCGCTCGTGCACGCCCATTTTGGCCTTGATGGCTACCGGCTTATCGGCCTAGCGCGAAAGACTGGGCTTCCTCTCGTAGTCAGCTTTTACGGACACGACGTTTCCCGCCTGCCTGATGCTGCTGGATGGCAACGCCGCTACCAACGTTTGGCGCTGCAAGGCACGCGGTTCATTGCGGCGACCGAAGCCATGAAGCAACAGCTTCTCAGGCTAGGCTTTCCCGAAACCCGTATCGCTGTGGTGCGCTTCGGCCTTGACCTACACCAGTTTGCTTTTCAGGCGCGCCATCAAGCAGGTCCCCGATTGCTTCTGGTAGGGCGGCTGGTCGAGAAAAAAGGTCATGCTGTAGCCCTTGAAGCCGTAGCACGACTCCATGCACTGGGGATTGAAGCGCGCCTAAGCTGCCTAGGCGACGGCCCCCTCCGGAACGCCTTGAAAGAAAAAGCGCAAAAGCTTGGCATTGCTGATCGGGTGCTATTTTACGGCGAGGTTACAAACGAACAGGTCCACGACGCGTACTACACGCACGATGTGCTACTAGTGCCTAGTCAAACGGCTACGGATGGTGATCAAGAAGGATTACCCAACGTGCTGATTGAGGGACTGGCTTGTGGCATTCCGGTTATCGCTACGCGACATGCAGGTATTCCTGAGCTCGTGCAGCATGAAAGCACAGGCCTATTGGTGCCCGAAGGCGACGCAGAAGCGCTGGCAGCAGCCATCCTGCGACTTATGGAAACTCCTGGACTGGTTGCTCGGCTAAGCTATGCGGGACGCCTTGCTGTTGAACAGCTGCATAGCCTGGAACGCATGGTGGGTGATGTCGAAGCCGTATATGACGATGTCTTAAAATGCATCCCATAACTGTTCGCCGGCTGCTTTTTGCGGTTTTGATTTTTCTCCCCTTACAATACGGCACCGTGGGCTTGGTACAACTCGTTACCGGCCGCGAGCCCTGGCCTGCGCTGGTTATGCCGGGCTTTAAAGCGACATGGGACGGCCGCGCACCACTCTTGGCTTCAAAGGTGAGCTTCGTTGCCTACGATGCCAACGGTACTTCGGAGCACCTACCCGCCGATCTTGTACTAGCCCAACTGCCCTACTCGCATCACCAGGCAGTACTTGAAGCATTTTTTCAGCCTGCTAGTCTTAGTGGCACGCCGGAGACCGAACGCGTGCGCCAACCAGATGCAGCAGCCTGGCTGCGTAACCGACTGCTGGCCCTCACCGGCGCAGTGCCCGTACGTGTAGATATCGTTTGGGAAGCAGTGCACTATACCCCTGATGCTCTTCCTATGCTACAAACCTTACCCCTCGATACCTTATCGCTCTTCTGGCCATGAATGCAAAACGCCTAGACCATTGGCTTTTTGAGGGTTTCCCTGTCACAGCACACGGACTGGCCGCTTATCGCATCGCCTACGCGTTGTTTGTACTCCTGATCTTGGATCCCGGACACAGTGCGTATTTCAACTTTCGCCCGCTGGCAGAGCTACCAAAAAGCTTTTTCTCGCCACCCCCAGGGCCCATGCAGCTCTTCCACGGCTTTCCACCAAGCTGGTTTTTTAACGGCCTACACTTTGCACTCGACTTCAGTTTGGTCGCGTTGCTTTTCGGCTATCGTACCCGACTGGCCTCTTGGCTTACAGGCGCGTTTTTTTTGATCGGCTTTGGCTTTTTGTTTTCCGCGGGGAAGATCAATCATGTGCTGCTCTTGGTGCTGTTGCCCTGGCTAATGAGCTTCACAAACTGGGGCGCCGTCTGGTCGCTTGATGCACGCCAAGGCCGCACGCGCCCTGAAGTAGCTAGCTGGCCCTTGACGCTTTTGGCGCTACTTATTGGCTTTGCCCTGTTTACTGCTGGCTTTACGAAGCTTATAGGCGGGTGGTTAGATCCAACCACCCCAGCTACGCAAGGGCACTGGCTCAAACAGTATTTCATCGTAGGACGGCAAGACTTGCTCGCGAACCTGGTTACCTACCCCTGGCCTGCGGGGCTTTGGGAATTGCTCGACTGGGGAACAGTATTTTTAGAGCTAGGCTTCCTCCCGGCCGCTTTCTTTCCAGGTGCATTTCGCCTGTTTTTGGCTGCAATGGTAGGGTTTCATCTATGTACAGCGTTGTTCCTGAACATTACGTTCGTGCAAAACTTGATTGTCTATGCGGCCTTTTTAAACTGGGGTGCTGCAGCCTCCTGGCTTAAGTCCCGTTTTACGCTGCCTGCCCGCCTTCCGGTTTTGCCCTTGCTGCCCATGCTGGCTACCGCTCTTTACCTTTGGGGATCCCCGCTTCGACGCATCGACCAGCTGGCCGCTTTTCATTCAGACCTCTCGCTGCTGGAAGTGCTTAGCAACACGCTTGCGTTTGGAATCGTCCTCTTCTTGGTAGCACATGCTGGCACAAAGCGTCTACGAACGCTTTCCGTACCCGCCTCCGCAGCCTTTTTTTACCGACGCATTGTGCGCGCTTTGGCCCTCTTGGTGAGCCTGTATGCCATACTGGTTACCACCCATGCCGGCGAGTTTTACCCAATGAGCATATTCCCCATGTTTTCACAGGCTGGAAAGCCTTGGACGCGCATTGTAGTACGAGAGCTAGCCGAAACCGACACGCTGCACTGGGATGCGGTTGAAAACCAGGAGTTTCTTCCAGGCCAAGCATTTGCCCTGAAAACAACCAGCATAGACCCTGTCAATTTTGACCATCTTGTCCTTGGCCTACATGCTCAAGACAGCTTACGCCTAGCAGCCTTACAACGGCTTGGACGCACTTATTTCGAAGGCCGACGTCTGCTTGTCCTCCAAGTTCAGGGGCGCTTAGCTGCAGGCGACGTGCACCTGACGTTTACACCTCTGTTTCTACTCACCGGGGATACCCTAATCTTAAATCCCTCTCGATAAGATGAAGTGGCTAACAGATTTGTTCGACCTTGAAAGCCCCGAAACGCCCGGGGAAGTCCTGTTTTTCCGGATCTTTGAGCTCTTTATTCTCGGCTCTTTACTTTGGCAGGCCTGGCAATGGGCATCTTTTCTATCCAACTTTGAGGCCCCCCTGCCTCCCACCGGCCTAGGACTTTATGCTGATTTATCTTGGCTAGCTTCTACAGGACGCTGGTCGGTCGCATTACTGGCTGTTCTTTTTGTCTTAGGGATAGTTCGCCGATGGCGCCCAGCCTATTTGATTGCCCTGGTGCTCCTTCACTTGCTTTATGCTGCCCGCTTTTCGCTGGGAAAAACCCCTCATGACACGCATTTGCTAGGTCTAACCCTTCTCGGATTTGCAGTAAGCGCACTAATTTTTCGAGATGCCTATGCGTATCGCCGTGCTGCATTGGGGTTTACGTACTTCTTTGTAGGGCTAAGCTATACACTCGCTGGCATAAGCAAGCTAGTCGCTACCGGTCCAGCTTGGATGAACGGCCTGCATCTTAAGCTCTGGATCTACGAGAAAATGACAGAACATTTGGCCCTAAACGGAACGTGGTCGACCAATATGTTGCAGCAGGGACTGCTGGAGCATCCAGCATGGGCCACGTGGTTGCTAGGAGGTACGCTGCTCACGGAGCTATGTGCTTTTGTCTTATGGCGTCGGCCTTTTCGACGTCCCTTGTTGATAGCACTGGTAGCTATGCATGTCGGCATTTATGCCGTACTGCAAATTTCCTTTCACTTTGCCGCAGCGGAACTGCTGCTGTTGGTTTTGCCATTAGACTTGTGGTTAAATCGCTTGCTTTCCATACTGGGGAAAACTTCTTTCCGCTGTTGCGGCATTGGAATCATAAACGCACCTGAAGCACCTCGGGAGCAAAAACACCCGTCTGCACCGAATCCTGCAAATAGGCCATAAAAGCCGCACGGCCTTGCACGTCGAGCTGAAAACGTGGGTGCATAAACTCGTTGCCGCGTACGTATCGGTACCAGAGATAGGCCAGGAAATCTTTTGGCGTATTGCGCATGCGCCGCAGAAAGTGCTCCTGCTCCCAAAGGTTTTCCCCGTGAAAGTAACGCAAATAAAGGTACGATTCGGAGGCAGGGAGCATGACGTAGCGGCGCTGGGCGCGCCATGCCTCGAGGTAGTGCGTATCGCTCGTGCGGCGTAAGTCCGGATAGCGCATTTGCGCGTCACGACGATGCACCAGCGTTGGGGGAACGCCACGCCGCAGCAATCCTAAGAACGGATGGAAAAAGTAGACGGGATGATTCACGTGCATCAGGGTACCAGCCAAGGCACAAGCGTCATAGCCCCCTTCAAGCAACACCTGCATTTGCCGCATTAAGCGTTCAGGATGAGACCAGTCGTCGTCATCCCATTGGGGCGCGATGTATTCACCGCGGGCCAAAGCCAGGGCTTGGTTCCGCAAGGTACCAATAACCCGGCCAGGCTTGGGCTCCTGGCGTACATAGACCAGCTCATCGGCTGGAATATCGGCCAGGAGCTTTTCGTCTAGGGGCTGTTGGCCGTTGTCTAGCACGATCAGCTCCCGATGAGGATAGGTCTGCTGTAGATAAGACCGGATAGCCCTCCGCACCAAATGCGGCCGATCGGCTGTCACCATAAGGCAACTGACCCGAGGCCAACGCGATCGTGCGCTTGCAGCCTGTTCCATCGTGCAGCTTACTTTGGGTTAGGTTTATGCACACGCAAACCCTTAAACTCCGTTCCTTGCGAAAAAAATGAAGGGCTGGCAGTGGGTTTCGTTTTTCAGAGCGCGTTCGTTAATTAACGCCCTTCCCTTAGGAGTTTAGAAGATGCGCCATGTATACCTACGAAACGCTTCAGGTAGGTGATCGCTTTATAGCCACCCGCCGCATTACGGCCGAAGACGTGCGTGCCTTTGCCGAGCTAACCGGCGATGACAACCCCATCCATTTGGACCCAGCATACGCCCAAAAAACCCGCTTTGGACGTCCCATTGTGCACGGGGTACTGTTACTGGGCATTATTTCTAAGGTCCTGGGCCGCGACTTTCCTGGCCATGGAAGCATTGCGGTAGCCCTCTCGTGCCGCTTTCTCCGACCGGTGCCGGTGGATTCCGAAATCACCATTGAAGTTAAAATTGCCGAAAAAATAGAAAAACACCGTCATATTCGAGCCAAAGTGTACATTTACCTCGAGGGCAAGATGGCGGTAGGTGGCGAAGCCACGCTCATTCCTCCCTCAAACGAGGGCCTATAGCCTCTGGGTTATGGCTGGGGCAGTTTAAGCGGTGTACCGGACGAAATGGGCGCCTCTAGCGTTACCTGGTTTAAGATCGCGACCGTCTCCGGTGTAAAGCCTCGAGGCAACTCCGGGAGCAAGACCCGAAAAGGCGCTGAACGTGCGGCCCGCACGACGCGTAGGCGAATGGGCTGCACGTTCAAACGTACGGGATCCCGAAGCGGAGCAAACCCACGAATGGCCTGCAAAAACGTGGGTTGATAGCGCGCGTAGTGTGCTTGAAGCGCATAGCCTGCAAAGCTATAAACGCGACCTTCGTGTTCGATAAAGTACCGCAGCACACGTATAAGCTGTCCGTCAGAAGTTTTTCCTTCAGCGACTACGTAGACCGCTGTTAGCCCGTTGATGCGCTCGCTCCCTTGATCGATTAAGGTCAGCCCTTGTTGCCCACGCCAGCGTTGTGCCGCTGCTGCAGCAGAGGTTTCCGAGGCGAGCGAGAGGACCAGCACGGCCTCCTGCCGGTGGTCGGTCAAAATCACCTGTGATGGCTGGTTGGTTACGTGAAATCCGGTAGGTACAGGAAACCAGAATCGCAACGTGGGATGGTAGAAGGCCTGACCGTCTAGGTACCCCTGACGCGGATCCTCGCCCAGCACGAGGCCTTCGATGCGCGTGTAGTAGGCGGCCTGCAGGACCCGATCCATCGCTGGAAGTTCCGTGCGCCAGCGAGCTGCAAGCGCACGGATCGTCTGTTCCCGTTCACCGGGATCAGGATGGGTTGAAAGAAAAGACGGCAAATTAGCTCCGGCTTGTTCACTGAGCCGCTTGAGCGTGCTAAAGAACGCAGCGGCTTCGGCGGCATCATATCCGGCTCGCGCAGCGTATTCAACCCCTAACCGATCGGATTCGCGCTCGTCGTCCCGACTGTATTTCAGAAACAGGAGCTGAGCTACCGTGCCCCCTAGCTGAAGCACATCACCTCCTGGTAAACCAAGGACTTCTTGCCCCACGATTGCGCCACCCAAGAGGGCAACCTGCCCTAGCTGCAGTTCAAAGGCGCGCTGTGAGGCATGGCGTGCAGCCACATGTCCGATTTCATGGCCTAGCACCACCGCAAGCTGTGCTTCATTGTTTACGTGCGCCAGCAATCCCCGCGTCACATAAATGTATCCTCCCGGAAGTGCAAACGCGTTAACGATTGGGCTGTCGAGCACGCGAAACACAAAGGGCGTATTGCGAAACGCTGCAGGCGTCTCTGGTCGTCGCAAATGGCTATGCTGAAGGATCACCTGTCCTAGACTGTCCACATAAGCCGCCAGCTTGGGGTCTTCATAAAGCCCGTACTGAGCAACAATCTGCCGATCGGCCTCCTGTCCTATGCGGCGTTCCTCCTCCCAGGAATAGCCATAAAGCCGACGGCGACCACTTACGGGGTTGGTTGAAACAGCGCATCCCTCTGCCAAAAGCACGGCGCCTACCAGCAAGCTGACGAATATCGCGGCACGCATCATGGGCTTAAAGGTTGACCAGGGTTTAGTTATAGGGCAGATGGTGCAGGATGGGTTTCCACAACTTTTCCCTGCTGCACGCAGATCACGCGATGCGCCCGATCAGCAAAATTAATGGCCTCCTGAAACAGCTCCTGACGCACCGCCGTTAGGAAACTTTGCCCGATTACTGTTTCTTGCTGCAAGAGCCCTAAAATCCGTCGGGTTCGATAGGGGTCCAGCCCGTCGAACACATCGTCGAGCAGTAAAAGCGGCGTTTCTTCTAGCCTTGCCTGCAGGTAAAGAAACTGTGCCAGTTTTAAGGCCAATCCCATTATGCGGTGTTGCCCTTGTGAGGCATAGCGGCGCACTTCCATGCCGTTAAGCCGCAAGCGGAACTCGTCCCGATGGGGGCCAGCCAGCGTGCGGCCTTGCTCTCGCTCCTGGCGAGCAAGACGCCCAAGCCGATCCCGAAACGCACAGCGAATGGACTCAAAGTCGGCCTCAGCTTCAAAGGCCGCAACAGTCACGTATTCAATCTGGGGCAGCTCAGCGCTCAGTCCAAGGTAGGTGTGGGCTTCTGCCAGGAATTGGGCAAATTCTTGTACCCAGCGCAAACGCCGTTGAATCAACCGACTGCCAAGCAAAACCAGTTCTTCCTGCCAGGAATCTAAAAGCGCCGGCTGAATGGTGGTCGGCTGGCGCCGCAATCGGGCAAGCAACTCATTGCGCTGCTGAAGGGCCCTTCGGTAGTGCAGCAGATCTTTTAGGTAAGCTGGGTAGGCCTGACTGAGCAGGTTGTCCACAAAGCGCCGGCGCTCTTCTGGTGGACCAGCCGTTAACGCTTGATCTGTAGGCGAAAGCACCACTACCGGCAACAGGCCCACAAGCTCGGCTAAGCGTTCCAGAGGAGCCCCATTTATAAAGACCCGCTTACCACCTTCTAGCGCGTAGACCAAGCGCACGGTTAGCTCTGGGCGACGGGCGCTAGAGAACTGTCCTTCCAATTCAAAAAAAGGCGCTCCCTGACGCAGAGCGTACGCATCCTGAGCGGTCAAAAAACTTTTGCCCAGGCAAAGATAATGAATTGCTTCTAACAGGTTGGTTTTGCCAGCCCCGTTAGGACCTACAATAAGGTTAATGCGGGGCGCAAAAGCAACGACCGTTTCTTGGTGCGCCCGAAAATTGTACACGCGGAGTGATCGAAGCGTCATAGCCCAGGGTTCAATTCAACAGACGCCTTCTAGACACGGGAACCCGGGCCGTTCGTTCCTTACTTCGGGTCTTTGGGATTCTGCGGATCGTTGCCGCCCCCTCCACTTTGCCCTTCCTTTTCTTCCTCTTCGATCGTCTGCTTAAGGATCCACGGAGAATTTGGTCTCATTGGGATTTGGGCTCAGGCGTTTGAGATTCATTTTAAGATACGCCCCACCCTTTCGTAACGCAACAGCGTTGTTTTGGCTTAAATTTGTCAAATAAATCCGCTAAAAAGTTTATGGGACTTTTGGCTTTTAGTTTTTGGGTCAGCTTAGTTCTTTGGGCACATCCAACTGTTTCTTGTGATTCCTTGCGAGAAGCTGTTGCTGCACTGCCCAATGATGCTCGCGCGGCTCCGGAAACGCTCCGTGCCCATGCTGTGCAACTCATCCGGGCCTACCGGCAGTGCGGCAACCTGACGCTTTCGCAGCAGGCGGCTTTATATGACCAAGAATTGAGCTACCTTAGTGCCCTAGGCCGCTATACCGAAGCGCTCCTGCTGGTCGATTCTTTTTTTGTGCGCTTTGCGCGGCAGCCCGATTCGATGCTTTTCTACCAAATGTATCGCTGGAGAGGCTACATTCACTATTTACGGGGAGATTTGCCTGCTGCGGTTGCAGATTTTGATCTTGCGCTGCAGCATGTACCTCCTCAAAATGCCCGTACGCGTGCGCTCCGCTTCGCTGATATTGGCACGATTCTGCAGCGCATGCGCGCTTATGACGCAGCTTATACTTTCTATCAGCAGGCGTTGCGTCAGAGCTATCAGATTGCCCCCCGAGATTCGCTACGCCTTTGGACACGCTTAGTCATCTTAAGCGACCTAGCGAGCTTGTTTCTGGACTATCCCACGATAGCAGGCCGTTCTCCCAAGGAAAACTTGGAGGAAGCGCGACGTCTTAATGCAGAAGTGCTTCGCGTTTTACCGCAGCTGCACCACCCTGCGGCCCTTACGCGACAAAGCTTAGCGCTTACGACCGGTTTTAATCAGGTCCTGACCGAAAGTCAGTTAGGCCACACCAGTGTTGCTTTACACTTGTTAGATAGCCTAAAGCACCTTACGGCCGCTTCGCACGAGGAGCATTGGCATTTTTTATGGGCTTTCCGACGGGCTCAAGTTTTAGCACAGGCGGGGAGGATGCGTGAGGCCAAAGCCGCTTTTCAAGCAGCGCTGCAGCGCCAAGAGGATGCCCGCCATGATGATTACCGCAGAGCACTTATGGTAGAAATCGGTCGTTTTTACGAAGCTCAGGGTCAGCTGCAGCAAGCTGAAGCGTTTTATCGCCAGGCGATTCAGCTTTCAATAACCTATCTTTCGGCCCTCCACACTACGGAATGGGCACGTTTACCGGGTGTTGACTGGTACCAACCCTACCGGCTGCTGGCCCGCGTACTGCTGCGCCAAAAACGCGTTGTCGAAGCCTTTTATTGGCTAGAAGCCGGTCGCGCGCTGAATTTACAGGCACATCGGAAAGCCATCTTACAATTGCGCGAGTTACCCCCAGAGCAGCGCCGTCTGCAAGATAGCCTTTTGGCAGCGCTAGGCGCAACGCTGAATCGTTTGAGCTATCCTGCTTTGCCTGCAGAAGAACGTGCGGCCCTATGGCGTACCCAAATCCATTTGGAAAAACAATTGCGTGACCTGATCGGCTTGCCTTTGGAACCTCAGGCTTTATCCCTTTCCAAGCTGCAGCGCTGGCTGGCTGCAGAGCGGACAGCAGTATTGTCTTACATGCTTGAAGATACGCTGGCAGGGGTCTTTTTGGTTACTTCGGACACGCTCCGATTTTTCCCGCTTAACGTTTCTTCCGATAGCTTAGGAGCGCTTTTGCGTCGTGTTTCACCCATATTGCATACAACCGTTACAGCTAACACTTTAGCGCATCGCTACTTTAACTTAAATGCTCTGCAGCAGCTTTATCGTTATCTTATAGCGCCGGTAGCGGCCTACATTCCGCCTGGCACGCGGTTGCGCATTGTCCCGGATGGCCTGCTTTTTCAAGTCCCTTTCGATGCCTTGGTTGTGGAAACCCCGGGGGCATATACGTATGCCCAAGCAACCTACCTAATGCATCGCTATCCGATTTCCATTGCGTTGAACGCATTCTTGTTTATCGACAGTGTTTCAGCGGCAGTGACTCCTGCTGCAATGGTAGCCCTTGGACGGTCGCGGTTTCTCGCTGATCCTAGGTTGGTGCTTCCTGTTTTTTATCCTCACGATACGCTTCCAGATCTGCCTGGGGTGCAGCAAGAGCTGAGCCGTTTGCGGCAGCGGTTTCCCGCCGCACAGATTTTTCCAGAAAAACAGGCTACCGAAGCCCGTTTTCGTCAGGTAGTACCGCAAAGCCAGGTGCTTCACCTGGCCTCGCATGTTTTGCTTCACCCTACGTCCTCGGCCTATCATGCACTCATCCTCTACCCTTCTTTACAAGTGCAGGATGACGGCATCCTTTTCTTGCACGAGCTGATTCGCCAGCCGCTTTCAGCCGCCCTTGTGGTGCTTAGCGGATGCAATACAGCGAAAGGCCAGGTGCTTCCTGGGGAAGGGTTAGAAGGGCTTCAATATGCATTTCAGGCCAGTGGGGCTTCTAGTGTGGTGGCAACGCTTTGGTTGGTTGAAGATCAAGCCATAAGCCAGCTCATAGATCGTTTTTATGCTCGCGTCCAAGAAGGTTTGCCATTAGATCAGGCGCTGCGCCAGGCACGGATAGACTTTTTGGCTACCGCACCCCCTGCCTACCAGAGCCCTTTTTACTGGGCCGCCCCGGTACTTTTTGGTGCCCATCAAGCACTTACGTTTATCCCCTCCAATGCTACGGTTCGGTTTTACCTCGGAATTTGGATCCTTCCGCTTCTTCTTGGGGTTGGGCTGGGCATCCTGTGGATATGGAGACGTCACCGCACAGCCAGGCTGTTAAAATGAAACGTCCTTCCTTGTTTGACGAGCTGCAAGCCCTAGCCACGGAGCAGCGCAATCCGCATTCCCGCCGGATCGACACGGCAACGGTTCGAGAGATTCTGGAGATCATCAACACCGAAGACCACCTGGTTCCGATAGCCGTTCGCCGCGAAATTCCCTACATCGAGCAGGCAGTGCACCTGATCGTCGAAGCCTTTCAGCAAGGAGGGCGGTTGTTTTACGTTGGCGCTGGGACAAGTGGCCGGTTGGGCATTCTGGATGCAGCCGAATGCCCTCCAACTTTTGGCACGCCGCCCGAAATGGTGCAGGGGCTCATTGCTGGCGGGCCAGCCGCTGTTTTTCAGGCGCAAGAAGGCGCCGAAGATCGGGAAGCAGATGGCGCACGTGACCTAGCGCAGGCAGGTGTTACGGCGAAAGACATCGTCTGTGGCCTAGCTGCAAGCCGCCGCACCCCTTACGTTATAGGCGCTATCCGCTATGCGCGTCGCATAGGCTGCCGTACGATTTTGATTACCTGTACCCCCCGAGAAGAATTAACGCTGGAAGTCGACGTCGCGATCTGTCCTGTGGTAGGGCCTGAAGTCATTATGGGCTCAACACGCATGAAAAGCGGTACAGCCCAAAAGTTGGTGCTCAACATGCTTTCAACTGCGGCCATGATTCGGCTGGGCAAGGTCTACGAAAACATGATGGTGGATTTGCAACTGACCAATCAAAAGTTGGTCGAACGGGCTAAACGCACAGTCATGACCGTAACTGGCCTCGACTACGAAGCGGCTTCCCAATTGCTCCAAGAAGCTGGTGGGCACGTCAAAACCGCCCTTGTGATGGCCTTAGCTGGCGTCTCTGCTGAAGAAGCCCGCCGACGCCTTGCGCAGGCAGGCGGCTTCGTCCGTGCAGCTATAGCTAACGAAGGACCTCCGCCTGCTTGATGTTTCACGTGAAACATTTGCGTTTGCTTTAGGGATACCCTTCTGGTGTTTCACGTGAAACACGCGCTGCTGCCTTGGTCCATGTATATGAGGCTTTAATGTTTCACGTGAAACTTTTGCCGAACCTCTCCAAGGCCACTTCGTTTCATCGCCAGCATCGCCACGGTCCACACGGATCGGGGCTTTCTGCGTTTGTACCCGCTTTTAGCCTATGAGACACGAAGCCGTTGGAACCTTGCAGGAGCTTTTCTTTCGCTTAGAACGCGCCGCCTTTTTTGAGCCCGTGCACGCCTGGCTAAGCGCCACGGCATCAGCAGAGCCCGCACGCTGCCATCTGCGAGGACTGACGGGCTCGCTGCCCGCTTTTTTAGCCTATAGCCTGCATCGCCACTGCGCTTGCCCTATTGTTTGCCTGCTTCCTAACGAAGAGGCAGCAGCTTACTTCTATAGTGATTTGGAGCAGCTCCTTGGTCCCTCAAGCCAACTTTTACGTTTTCCCACTACCGGCCAAAAACCCTATGACTCGGAACAGATCGCAGACCCGGCACCGCTCATAGAACGCTCCGATGTGCTGCGTCGCCTCACCGAAGGGTTTACGGGCCTTTTGGTTACCAGTGCCGAAGCACTCCTAGAGCGCGTCCCTCCCTCGCAGCAAGTCCTAGAACAAACCATAGAGCTCCACCTAGGGCTTTCACTTGCCCCTGAGACCTTACTGGCCCGCTTAATCGAACAAGGTTTTGAGCGCGTCGAATTCGTTGAATCCCCTGGAGAAGTGGCCCTGCGTGGCGGGATTTTGGACGTATATCCTTTTGCCGGTACCTATCCGATCCGTATCGAATTTTTTGGCGACGAGATCGACTCCATCCGTGAATTCGATCCTCGCACCCAACGCTCTGTTAGCCGCCTGCATATGGCCCACCTGGTGCCTAACTTGGCAACAGCGGATACCCCTGGAAAGGCCCAGGCGTTGACCGAATACTTCCCCCCGGAAACCTTGGTGCTCCTTGTGGAGGAAGGCGCTGTGCTGGACGTAGCCCGCGAGGTCTTTGCTAAAGCGGAAGCGGCTTGGCATAACTTAGAAAACCCCTCTAACGTCCCTCCTCCCACCCATCGATACCTCCCTCCCGAAGCACTCCACGCACAGCTTGGCCACTTTCGAACGCTGCTTTTAGGTGCACTGGCGGAAACCACGTGCGCACTTTCCTTTGAAGCACACCCCCAGCCTTCCTTCCACAGCAACTTGCACTTGCTACGCGAACGCCTGCAACAAAACGCCCGCTCGGGCTGGAACACCTACATTTTGTGCGACAGCCGAAGCCAACAAGCCCGCTTGCAGGATCTGCTCCAAGAGGAAGTCGCTTCCGGCACCGTCCACCTGCTTGTTGAATCTCTGCACGAAGGCTTTGAAGTCCCTTCAGCCCGCTTGGCCGTCTACACCGACCACCAGATTTTTGGTCGCTACCACGGACCCACCACCCGCAAACAACGCCGACGCTTGGGAGGGCTCTCCCTTCGCACCTTGCAGCACCTGCAACCAGGCGACTACGTGGTGCACGTCGACTTTGGCATTGGACAGTTTGCAGGCCTGCAGCGGATTACCGTTCGCGGGAAGCAACAGGAAGTCGTCCGCCTGCACTATGCCGACGGAGACGTCCTCTACGTTAGCGTGGGGGCCTTGCACAAACTGCACCGCTATACCGGCAAAGAAGGCCACCAACCTACGCTGACCAAACTCGGCTCAGGCCAGTGGGAAAAGGTTAAAGCCCGCACAAAGAAACGCGTTAAGGATATTGCCCGTGACCTGATTCTGCTTTATGCCAAGCGCAAAGCTTCGCGCGGCTACGCCTTCTCACCCGATACGGTTTGGCAGCGCGAAATGGAAGCGGCTTTTGAATACGAAGACACCCCCGACCAAGCTGCTGCTGCCGAAGCTGTCAAGCGCGACATGGAGCAACCGTTCCCCATGGATCGCCTGGTGTGCGGCGACGTGGGCTTTGGGAAAACCGAAATTGCTATCCGTGCGGCCTTTAAAGCGGTGCAAGACGGAAAGCAAGTGGCGGTGCTGGTTCCCACCACCATTCTCGCTGCTCAGCATTATGAAACCTTCTGCCGCCGTTTGGCGCCTTATCCAGTGCGCATCGAGATGCTTTCGCGCTTTCGCTCGGCTGCGCAGCAACGCGCCGTGCTCAACGACCTGGCTGCAGGCAAAGTAGACATCCTCATCGGCACCCATCGTCTGCTTTCCAAGGATGTCCGATTCAAAGACTTAGGCTTAGTGATTATCGACGAGGAACAACGCTTTGGCGTAGCTGCCAAAGAACGGCTGCGCCAGCTGCGTGTGGAGGTCGATACGCTTACGCTTACAGCTACGCCGATCCCACGCACGCTCCAATTTGCCCTTATGGGAGCGCGTGATTTGTCTATCATTGCGACCCCCCCACCAAACCGCCAACCGATCGAAACCGAAATTCACACCTTTAACGAAACGCTTATCCGCAACGCCATCCACTACGAAGTCAGCCGCGGAGGACAGGTGTTTTTTATCCATAATCGGGTACAAGGCATCTATGAAATGGCTGCCCGACTTCAGGCCATTGTGCCCGAGGTACGGATTGGCGTAGCGCACGGTCAAATGCGCGCCCATGAACTGGAACGGGTAATGCTAGACTTCATGGCACGCAAATTTGACGTGCTCGTCTCTACCAACATTATTGAAAGTGGCCTGGACATTCCTAACGCCAACACCATCATCATCAACCACGCCGAGCAGTTCGGTTTGGCCGATTTGCACCAACTCCGCGGCCGCGTAGGCCGCTCCGATCGCAAGGCCTTCTGCTATCTGCTGGTTCCCTCTATCCATGGCCTCACCCGTGAAGCCCGACAGCGTCTGCAGGCTATCGAAGAATTCAGCGCGCTGGGGAGCGGCTTTTCGATCGCAATGCGCGACCTGGACATTCGTGGTGCAGGCAACCTGTTAGGAGCTGAGCAAAGCGGCTTCATCGAAGAGATCGGCTTTGAAACCTACCAGCAGATTCTGGATGAAGCTATCCGTGAACTGCGTGAGGAAGAATTTGCAAGCGTGCTGGGTCCCCCTTCACCGCCCAAGCCTCCCGAAACCACCCTCGACATCGAAGCCGACGCGTTTATCCCTGAAACCTACGTCGCTAGCTCGGTTGAACGCCTAAATCTGTACCGCCGCCTCAGCGAAGCCAGCGATGCGGCAGACCTTCAGGCTTTTCGCGAAGAGCTGATCGACCGCTTTGGGCCCATCCCCCTCGAGGTAGAAAACCTGCTTTGGGCCGCTCGAATCAAGCTCCTGGGGCAAGCCTTGCGGCTTCCTAAAGTCCTCTTTAAAAATCAACGCCTCTTTCTTGAGCTGCCAGCGCAAGACGAAGACCCCTACTTCTATGCGCAGCACTTCCTGCCTTTGCTAGAACGGCTTGGCCAACTGGATCGGCGCTACGTGCTTAAGGAGCAAGGCCGAAAGCTACGCGCCGTTATCCAGGAAATACCAGACTTAGAAACAGCCTGGCAGGTAATGCGGCAGCTTGAACCGGTAGAGACGCTGGCCCCCAGCACCACTTGAGACTCAGCTGTAGCGTGCTGCAAGCCCTAAAGCCAACTCCCGCATGCGCACCCGCAGTGCTGGAGGGTCAAGGACTTCTACCTCTGGACCATAGCGCAGTAACCAACGCGCTAAGTAATCCAAGTTATCAAACAAAAACGTAACCTCTACGCCTTCAGGCGTTTTGTGCTCGGTTTCCACGCGCGCAGGAATGCTGCGCCGCGCCCAACGGTAGGTGGCTTCCGAAAAGCGAAGCCGAATAGCATGGGCCTCGGGAGCAGCCCCTTTAGCTTCCAGATACGTTTTTAAGTTAAAGCCTACCGGTGGCGTAAACCGCTCGGAAAGAACCTCCAGGGCTTCAATGCGATCTAAACGGAAATTCCGAATATCCGCCCGCAGATGGTCGTAGGCAATCAGATTCCAGTGATCGCTGTAGTAGACCAGTCCCAAGGGGTTAACTTTGCGGCGCGTTAGTTCATTACGGCTAGGAACGTAGTAAGCCAGCTGTACCGATTGCTGATGCGCAATGGCTTCGCTGAGCGTATACCAATAACCGGTCTCTTCATCAGATCCTTGGATTGCCTGAAGCCAGTAAGGATCTATCGTAATGCGTTCTTGCAGCCGGTCGATATACTCCCGAATCGGCCTAGGAAGAACAGACTGAATTTTGAGGGCAACCGCATCCGCATCAGCCCGCAACGAGGCATCGGGCTGGCGCTTTATAAATGCCATACCAATAAGCAGCGTAGCCGCTTCCCGGGCCGTTAACATAAGCGGAGGGAGCTGATAGCCTTCCAGGATTTCATAGCCCCCTTTTTCGCTATACGTGAGCGGGACGTTGGCCTCGCTTAAAGCCCGAAGGTCGCGAAAGATCGTGCGGCGGCTTACGCCAAAGTGTTCGGCAAGCTGCCGCGCCGTCATTCCGGGCCGCGTTTGAAGAAGCAGCGTTAGCGCAAACAGGCGTTCTGTGCGGTTGCGTGTACGTTCAACGAGCTTCATGGCTGCCGCTGCGCCGCGTGCATAGCGATTCGCAGTTTAGCGAACCTAAGCGTCCAAGCTCGGTTCCGGAGTGAGATGTACCAAATACTTGTCGGCAAAGTAACTATCACCCAGTAACGCGGCCAAAGGAATCAGAGAAACCGTTACCTGGGCATCCAGGCGCTCCAGCGCCGCCAGCTCTGCCGTGAGGTCTCCCCCTTTGAACGTAAGCACCCCAGCCTGCCAAGCCCCTGGCACCGGTGCGTGCGGCCGGGCAACGCGCCGGTGCCACTGCCACAGCTTGGCTAGGGGTGCCGCAGCACGCGAAACGCTGTAGTGTACCGCACCGCTCCAGGCCTCTGCCCGCGCATGATGCACCTGGACGTTATTTAGGCCTAGGCGACGGGCCATGGTGCGCACCGCCAAAACCTTTTTTTGTACCGCATCGACAGCGTGAACCGTTATATCAGGAAACGCAATGGCCAGTGGAATCGCTGGAAGCCCTCCGCCGGTCCCCCAGTCTACCACCACACTGCCTGGTGGGAAAGCGCGCCAGGCTAAGGCCAAGCAGTGCAGCAGATGACGCCGACGGACCTCAGGGAGTGTTTCACGTGAAACCAAGTTGTGTCGCTGGCCCAACGCCTGGAGCAGTTGGGCGTACTGCTCAAGCTGTGCCCGTTGCTGATGCGTTAGCCATTCCCAAGGATTCCATACAGCATTGGGGGTTTCACGTGAAACCTTCATGGCCTAAAGCAAGAGCTTGTGTTTCACGTGAAACATTCAGGCGGCCTGTGAACGTCGATAGCGACGCAGCAACACCATGAGTACAGCAATATCGGCGGCACGCACCCCACTGATCCGCGAAGCCTGCCCTAAGTTTTCGGGACGGATCTTACTGAGCTTTTCGCGGGCTTCTTTGGAAATGGTTTCCACAGCCTCGTAGTCAAAATCCGGCGGAATCCGCCAGTCTTCCAGCTCTTGCATCTTTTCAACCAGCTCCTGCTCGCGGTCCATGTAGCCCGCGTACTTCAACTCAATTTCCACCAAGAGTTCAGTGGGTTCCATGCCCGGTGCCGGCACCACCACCTGCGCATGCATTCCTGTGGCTTCCAACAACTCTCGCAAGTTGACTTGAGGGCGCAGAGCTAGCCGAATCAGCCGTTCCGGTCGGTCGATCGGGGAAGTACCTACGCGCTCCAAGTAGCCATTCACCTGTTCTGGTTGCACAACCAACGTCTCCAGCGCTTGTCGCGTTCGCGCAATGGCTTCTTTCTTGCGCAGCATACGCTCGTAACGCTCGCGCGAGGCTAGCCCTAACCGATAGCCCAACTCGGTCAGACGCAAATCGGCATTATCTTGACGCAGCAAAATCCGGTGCTCGGCCCGAGAAGTAAACATCCGGTAGGGCTCGTCCGTACCTTTGGCTACAAGGTCGTCGATGAGCACGCCAATGTAGGCTTCAGAACGCCGCAGCACAATCGGCTCAGCACCTCGAAGCTTTTGCACAGCATTGATGCCTGCCATAAGCCCCTGGGCTGCCGCCTCTTCATACCCAGTTGTGCCATTGATTTGCCCTGCAAAAAAGAGCCCCTCAACCCGCTTGGTCTCCAAACTATAGCGAATCTGATAAGGAGGAAAGTAATCGTACTCTATGGCATAGCCTGGACGCAACACATGGGCCCGCTCAAGTCCAGGAATGCACCGCAGTGCCGCCACCTGCACCTCCTCAGGTAGACTGGTGGAAAACCCGTTCACGTAGACCTCGTAGGTATCCCAGCCTTCAGGCTCCAGAAAAATCTGATGCCGATCGCGTTCTGCAAAACGGAAAATTTTGTCCTCAATCGAGGGGCAGTACCGAGGGCCTCGGCCTTTAATACGACCAGTAAACATGGGGCTGCGGTCAAAACCCGTGCGTAAGATGGCATGCACTTCGGGCGTCGTGTAGGTAAGCCAGCAACTGAGTTGCTGCTTTGGAAGCTGATCGGTCATGTAAGAAAAGGGCAAGGGATCGGCATCTCCAGGCTGCTCCTGAAGCTGACGGTAATCGATCGTGCGGCCATCCAAACGCGGCGGCGTTCCCGTCTTGAGCCGACCGCTTTCAAACCCTAACCGTTCCAGGCAAGCGGTCAATCCCGTAGCGGCCCGCTCCCCCATCCGCCCACCTCCCATTTGACGCTCCCCCACATGAATGACTCCGTTAAGAAAGGTGCCGTTGGTCAGAATTACACATGGGGCAAAAAATTCCTTTCCAAGCTGCGTGCGTACCCCACGTACCCGACCATCGGCCACCAGCACCTCAGTCACCGTATCAGCCCGCATCCACAAATTTGGGATGGATTCTAGCTCACGCCGCACCGCCTCGGCATACCGCTTGCGGTCGCACTGTGCGCGAGGGCCCCACACGGCCGGCCCTTTGCTTCGGTTGAGCATCCGAAACTGAACCCCCGTTTGATCGGCCATGCGTCCCATAATGCCCCCCAGCGCATCAATCTCGCGCACCAAGTGCCCCTTGCCAATCCCCCCAATGGCCGGATTACACGACATGCGCCCAATCGCCTCTAGGCTCATCGTGATGAGCAACGTGCGCGCCCCCATACGCGCCGCAGCAGCCGCTGCTTCTGCACCCGCATGCCCACCCCCCACCACAATTACCTCATATCGATCCGATGGCAACGGTAGCATCGTTTTCCCTACACTTGTGCTAAATCCTACGAACGGATTGCCTTAAACGAATAGATCTACGCCTGTTCCAAAAACCCCGCCTACTTTTGGGAGTAGTTTTACAATATCTTCAATACCCTACGCCTCCTAAGTTCCATGTAGCCAACCAAAGCAAGCCATGGCCTCCGTCCCGATCTACTGCTGGCCCCTCCAACAGCAGACCGAGCCTCCCCCAATACCGGCTGGCTTGCTGCCCCCTGAAGCCTCTAGCTGGCTAGCAGCACAACGCGAACACCCACCAACCCAACCGCAAGCCTATCTTTGCTCGTCGGTCCCAGGGCTTGTGCTTGTTCTTCCAACCCATAGCACCACGCAGCCACTAGCCGCCTACGTTGACCTACACGCCTTGCAGCCCTCGGACGCTTTTTTCCGCACGTTGATCCACAGCCTGCAAGCCGTCGTCTGGGAAGCCGACGCCCGCACTTTCCGCTTCACCTACGTAAGCCCACAAGCCGAAGCGCTGCTGGGCTATCCACTGGCGCAGTGGCTGGAGCCCAACTTCTGGGTGGATCCTATTCACCCCGACGACCGCGCACAAGCCGTGGCTTTCTGCCGAGAGACCAGCGAGCGCGGCGAAGACCACGACTTTACCTATCGCATGCTCCGAGCTGACGGCCGAACCGTGTGGGTACGCGATATCGTCACCGTAATTCCAGATGCCCAAGGCCGTCCAGAGCGCTTGCGTGGCCTGCTGCTCAACGTAACCAGCGAACAAGAAACCCGACAGGCCTTAGAAGTTGCCTGGCAGCGTTATCAAGACCTGGTCGAGCATAACCCCGTTGCTACCGGCGTCTACCATCACGGTCGCGTTGTCTTTGCCAATGCAGCCATGGCCCACCTCTTTGGGGCTGCACAACCAGAAGTACTGCTGGGGAAATCCGCCAACGAGCTCATCCATCCCCACCACCTCGAAGCAGTACTCGAAAATCTTCGCCGCATCCTCGAACGCGGGGAGAAAATTTCCCAAACCCGAGGGGTCATCCAGCGCTTCGACGGCTCCTCGGCGATTGTGGACTTCAGCGGCGTACCGATCTCCTGGGAAGGCGAGCCTGCTGTTTTGTTCTTTATGTGGGACGTCAGCGAGCAGGTCCGCACCGCCCAGCGCCTAGCCGAACGCGAAGCCTTGTATCAAGCCATCTTTGAAAATGCCCCAGAGCCCATGTACGTGCGGCGCGATCGGCACTATCTGCTGGTAAACCCAGCCTTTGCACGACTCACCGGCTACACGGCTGAAGAGCTTACCGACCCACACTTTAACGCCGAGCAGCTGGCCGCGCCCCAGAGCCTACCCGTCGTGCGGGAACGCTTGCGCCGGCGACAGCAAGGCTTACCCGTGCCTTCACGCTATGAGCTCTGGATTCGCCGAAAGGATGGGAGCGAACGGCTCGTTGAAGCAACGTCGATCAATATCCAGTGGGAAGGCCAACCTGCAGTGCTAGGCATCTTTCGAGATCTCACCGCACAGCAAGCAGCCGAAGCTTACCTGCAACAAGCCCGCAAGAAAGCCCTGGAGGCCCATCAGCTCAAAAGTACCTTCCTGGAGCTTATCACGCACGAGATTCGCACCCCACTAAGCACCATTTTGGGATATGCGGAACTGCTGCACCAAGAGCTGGCCGGACATATCCCAGAGGAGCTGCTGGATTTTCTGTCCGCTATTCGCGCCAGCGGCCGACGACTTTTAGGTCTGCTCTCCGACATACTGGACTTAAGCCTGTTGGAAACGCAGCGCTACCAGCTTTCGCAACGTACCCTGCATCTTGAACACTTTGCCCAGCAGCTTGCGGAAGATTTTTCCGCAATGGCGGCCGAAAAAGGCTTGCGCCTTGTCTTTGAGCCACCAGCCATCCCTGTACGCATCCTGGCAGACGAAGAGGCCTTGTACCGAGCCCTGCGCAACGTCGTGCACAACGCGATTAAGTTCACCGAAAAAGGCGAGGTGCGGCTGCGCGTGGGGCAAACCGACGTCGAGGGCTGGATCCAGGTGAAGGATACAGGCCCAGGCATGGATCCAGCATTTGTACGCAGTGGTCTGTTTGAACCCTTCCGGCAGGAATCGGAAGGCCTGGACCGCCGCCACGAAGGGGCTGGCCTAGGCATGGCCGTAACCCGAGGCTTAGTAGAAGCCATGCACGGCCGCATCCTCGTTGAAACCGCCCCAGGTCAAGGGACCACAGTTACGCTCTATTTCCCTCGCCCTGCCCCAAAAGCACAGCAACCCAGCGTTTCTGCTTTGCATCCTGAAGCCCAAGACCTTCGCACATTGCAAGAACGCCTGCAGCAAAAACATCTGCACCTATTGGTTGTGGAAGACAACCCAGAAAATGCACGCTTTTTGGAGCTAGCCCTTAAACCCATCGCACAGGTTACGCTGGCCGCCGATGCCTACGAAGCCTTGCAACACATTGACGCCCTCCTCCAAGAAGGTCAAACCTTCGACCTCATCTTACTGGATCTCAATTTGCCTGGAAATTTTCCTGGGCAGGCCCTGCTGCACGAAATCCGCCGGCGCCCCGCCTACCACCATACGCCTATTGTAGCCCAAACGGCTTATGCTGAACCGTTTCGTCCGGAAGACTTTTTGCGAGAAGGTTTTGACGGCTACCTGGCCAAACCTATTGACCGATTAACCCTCTACCTAGAACTAGACCGGCTGTTATCCACACCGGCACCCTCATGAAAAAACGGTTCGTGCTTCCAGTGGAAGAAGACCTGCAGCTGCTGGGCACCACGCAAGATGCTCTGCTGGTGCTCGACCTCGAAACAGAACGCATCGTGGAGGCCAGTCCACAAGCCTGTGCGCTACTAGGCTATAGCCGAGCAACACTGTGCACCCAACCTCTCGACGCGTTGGTTCCTGCCAAAGAACGCACGCTGTTCCAATCCGTGCTTCTGGGAACAAAGGAAGCTGCCAACCCTCTGCATTTCCGCTTATCCAATGGGTCACTGCTTCCGGTCGAACTCCACAGCATCCGACTGCAGCATCAGGGCCGCAAACTGGGCATTCTCCTTTTTAGAGCGCTGCAGCTTTATCCTGAGACAGAACTTCTGTTACGCCTTTTGCACACGCAGGACTTTCTCGGACTTTTTGGGGTGCGTGCTGGACGGCTTGTACACGCTAATCCTCCTTTTGCAACCCTGTTGGGCTATGAACGCCGCGTGCCGTTATTAGGACGCCCTATCGACGAGCTGCTCTCGGCCGACGCACTGCGTCAGGTACAGCGGCTCACCGCACGGCGGCGATGGGGTCGTGTTGCAGCCGCTAAGATCACCTTCCGCCATCACCAAGGATATACCCTGGAGGCTGCCACCTTAATTACGACAACAGCAAAACCCCAACAGCCAATGCTGTGGGGACTGGTGTATTCTACTCAAGAAGCCCAGCAGCAATTTTATGCGCGCGAGCGTC
>SPLK01000121.1_pt1 | contig 37820 bp, 36 predicted proteins | sample 2456111 | NCBI WGS metagenome assembly SPLK01 (sample SAMN11156906, study PRJNA527647) | hot springs metagenome | biome: Geothermal region; feature: Hot spring; material: tree branch in hot spring; isolation source: hot spring sediment rich in lignocellulosic material ... | reverse complement strand
TTGCAGTCTTTGCAAAAGAAGATTTGGTTTTTGAACTTATCATGACCGTTTTTGATGAAGTTAGAAGAGCCACAATGAGGGCATTTGAGTTGGATATTAGTCATGTCGGGATACCTCCTTATTGAGAGTATATTGGGGGGTGTCCCCTATTTAAGAAGATAATATGATTTTTGAAATTTATCAATACCTTTGGTTAACAAAATCGATTAAAATTAAGGAGGGATAGAAAGTGAAAATTGAGAAAATAGTAACGATTGTTTTTTTATGCGTTCTTGGTTTGTATGTACCTTCAGTGGTTAAAGCCGACATATTAAAAATCTCTACAGAGACGTTTAATGAAGTAAACATTAGTTATGTTAAGAACATGCATTCGCCTAATTCAACAGGAAAAATATTTATTGCTATAGTTAAATTTGTTGTAGAGTACATTGGTGGAAAAGTTTGTGATTATTTAGTTAGAATAATTGGTGATTCTGTAGAAGATTGTGTGGAGAATGCGAAGGAGTACAACGAGATGATAAAATATAATTACCTTGTTCTCTCCAGTACGATGTCTATAGAAAGAATCTATGAAGTATCTCATATAACAATGTCTTTACCCAATAAATCATTAAATGATTAGGACCTAAAACAATGCTGTCATAAATGCTTCAGTTGTGGTGATAAAATGAATTCGAATAGAGAAGTATCGGTAGATGCTTTAGAAAGTTTAAAAAAGAATATTATTTATACATTTGTTATTTTTATACTTTTGACGTATTTTAGCAAACTTAACAGATTTAGTGAGAATTTTAGTGAAAATAATTTTTTTCTAGAATTTGCTCTCGTTTTACTTGAAGAATTCATATTCAGAGTGAAACTTTATACATACCTAAAAAGAAACAACAGCGCCATGTTCAGCGCCGTTGTTTCTTCGATTATATTTTCACTTGCACATATACAATACTATCCGAATTTTATACTTCTACTTCATTTATTTATTCACGGATTCGGTTTAACCGTTGTATATGACTTCACAAATTCTATTTTGATAATCTCTCTTATGCACTTTTTGAATAATAATTTTTTGCTATTTTTACCTGATAATTCCTTCTCAGCCTTATTTTCGACATCTCAAGTGGTTTACTTTATCATGGCGATATTTATTGTTTATTTTTCTGTAAAAAAAACACCGGTAACTTTGGAATCATTTAAACTAAGTTTAAAGAGTAGAAAAATATCAAATCTGATAACAAATATGATTTTTCAAATTCCATACATATTATTACCTACGTCCATAATATTATCTTCTACTCAAAATTACGATGAAAAAAAGGTTGATTTGATCATTTGTTTATATTTAATTTCCGCTGTAATATTCTGTTTTCTTTTTCATTTTATCGGAACAACCCAAATCAAGAGAACCTTAGTAACTTATTCTTATATTAATCTTCTATACTTTTGTTCGCTTTTTGTTCTTAGAACATTTTCACCGAGGTCTTTTTATCTAGAGCTGATATTTATGTATACTTTACCGTATCTAATACTTTTAAAAGACAACGTTATTCCTAAACTTGAGCGCATATTAATTATTATATCATCCACCACAGTGTTTTCAATAGGAATAATACAGAAGGCAACAGCATTTGAAATATTATTGGTAGTCTCTCTTGTACTGATACTTCTGATTAGAGTCAGTGATACACTTTATAATTTTTTGGCTTTCAGTATTTCTTCCTTAATTACAAACTTTTGTCCAGCCAATTTTAGTCTTTCGTTTATTGCTTTCTGGAGAGTTTACCTGTATATTATTATACTTCTCTTCTCTATAAGATATTACAAACTGTATCATGGAGAAAACTGAGTAATAATCATGTCCCGTTTGGTTGATTATAAACCTTAAAATAAATTTTGAAGTCTAACAATAATTAAACAAACCAAGCCCGGTATCCGGGCTTGGTATGGATTTTTGTAGGGGGTAGATGCATGAAAAGGTTTATTCTTAAACATTTATCAACTATAGTTTTTTTCTCTCGTTTTACTTATTAATGTCTTTGTGCTCATCGCATCCGGAGAAATCGGTAGCAGAATAATTTTTGCTAAATGGAATCGAGGTTCAATTTATCTCAGAAGAGGATATATTGGAAGCAAGCATTTCGTAATTGAGCCTCCAAACGATGTCAGTGTTCGTTCTGTTAATTTCTCAAGGGTAAGAACGGGTATCTTAGACAATGACACAATCCAAAAAGGTATCGAAGGTTTTCAAGACTTTCAAATAGAAGTTTTCGGAAGAAAAGATGTATCAAAAAATTATCTTTTAAAGAAGTGGTGTGTGCTGATGGTAAGAGAATAAAAATATCACAACAACAAATTGTTGATATTTCTAAGATAATATTTCCAGATTTGTACTCCTGCTTGTATTATTTAAGATTCTCATATAAAGATGTTCAACCAGGTAAAGAGTATAATTTGAAAAAAATTATATTTACGTTTGAAAATAAAGAGTACGAATATCCAATGGATGTAACCTTTATAGGGAGTACCCCAGAGCAAGCAAGTTTAGTAGTCTTCAGAAGTGAAGGTCAGACTAATACCGTACTCTTCAAAAAATTAGATAAAGAATTACCATTTTTCAGAGAAAAAATTGAGAACGTTACACAAGCAGATATTGAAATATTTGGTAATGTAAATAAATATATAACATTCGTTGACGTAAGCCAAAAATTGCCTTGTATACTTAAACCTGGTGAGTCCTTAGAATACGCTTTTTATGGTTCTTGCAACGATTCTAAGGTAAACTGGATTTACTATGCTCCAAGGGTTACTTACAAAATCAGAGGAGACAATAAGTTAAGACATTATTATCCAGGTACAGGTTTATCAAAGATAGGATTGCAAGTAGACGATTCGGGGGAAATATTTCCCAAATCGCTCTTTCAAGAAATCAACACTCACGAAAGGGGTAATTAAATATGCGTAAATTAAAGCAAGCATTACTTTACACAATTTCTATAGTTGCTATCATTTTATGGCTGGATTATAGTGGGGATGTAGCTTCTTCTATAGAAACATTAATTAACGGTGGAAAACTTTTCGAACGCAGTATCGGCTCACCGTTTTTGAAGATAACATGCTCAACTTTATTTACAGTCTTATTGAACCTCTTGTGAATGTTGTTTTTTACTTGTTTTTATCGATACTTCTTGTATACATTTCGAAAGGTAAGGAAGGTTTGAAAAATTATTTTGGAGAGATTTCTTTGCTGTTTACAAAGAAACCAATTGGGTCGCTATTATTTGGATTATATGTACCGTTTCTTACACACATTATAGTAATACTTCTTCCTTGGATGAATAACGTTTCATTATATTACGTAAAAATGCAAGTAGACATAATTGAAGGATGGCCATTATGGTTAGGAATATTGCAAGTATTTGTGTTTTCGTTTTATGAGGAATTAACTATGAGAGTTTTTATTTACAAAGGTTTCAGTAAAACTTTAAATAACACTTTTGCACTTTTATTTTCTCTGTTCTTATTTACAATACTTCACAATAACAGGCTTGGTAGTATTGGTTTGAATGGGATGAGTGATTTTCAACTGTATATGATACAGGTACCTTACTATTTTTCTGCTGGATTGTTATACATATACTTGCTTGATTCACGACAAAGTTTTTGGACATCTCTTGGTGCACATTTTTCTGTAAACCATTTCTTTGCTAAATGCTTGAAATCTGACGTTAGGGATGGAATTTTTGTTATTCTTCTAATTACAGTTTTCCAAGTTATTTATGTTTTTCTGGATTACATCCTTAGGCATAAGGTCAACAGAGAAGAAGTTGAAGAATTGAAATTGACATGATAGTTGCAAAAGAAGGTATCAATATTATTATCTTAATACTTTGTACTTAATAATCATCCGCACTAATTCATACAAGTGCGGATATCTTTTGAATTGAAAAATCTTAAGTTACTACCGAAAAGTTTCATGAGCATAAAATGAAATATTTTTTATGCTTTTTTCAGCCACAATTTTAACATAGGGTCGATTATATAGTACTTTTCGTTTCTTTTTTCTATAACATCACCTTTCACAAGTGTATCGATAACCCTCTTCACACTCCCAGCGCTCATTTCCAAATCGTACGGTGATTTGTCTAATGCGATATTCCTTAAAACTGTCTTCTGATTTGGTGTTAAAGAATCCCATAACATCTCAAACATCGGACGTTCTGAGTATAACACTTGATTCAACGCTTCGTTGAAATCTTCTATTTCACAATGTGAACGTCTTTTGAGACTGATGATATTCCACAAAGTATGTGAAATGTATTGTATATAATACGGATGACCATTTGATACATCGTAAATCATCTCACAAATATCTTTACCGATATCTATCGTACTTGACTTGAACTTATACTCTATAAAAGTCAACGTTTCAGCTTTATCGAGCACATCTATATTCATTATCTTAGAAAATCGATAAAAAGGTCTTTCTGGATTTGAAAAGATGTCTTTCATAACATGTCTTTTGCTCCCGGAGAATAAAAATGTTGTATTCTGAAAAAACTGAGCCTTTTTCCTGAAAATCGCGAGCAAATCGAATTCTTTTATATTCGCAATCTCTTGAAATTCATCAATAGCCACAACAACTCTCTTATTCAATTTCTCCGGCAGAGAGATAACTTCCTCTATATTTGAATTAGTCGGTGATATATTCAAACTTATACCAAACGAACCGATATTTATCTGTAATCCCTCAACTTTTGAGAGGAATTTCTTCACAATTGTATCAATCTTACTCTTGCTACCAATCTTCTCAATAAAAGTCTTTGTATAAACGTTTAGAAAATCTTGTACAGTTGTTAATCCCATAACATCGATATAAAAAGTATTGGCAAAATCTATCCTGTCAAACAAATTCAGTATCAACGAAGTCTTACCGTACCGCCTTGGTGAGATAAGTGTTATATGTGTTCCAGATCTAATATCCGAAAGAATCATCTCCATTTCAGATTCTCTATCACAAAAATCACTGCCCTTAACAACCGTTCCAAATTTGAAAGGATTCTTCATACCACTTACCTCGCAGTTTGCGATATCGCACTTTGCGAGTATATTATAGCATAATATACATTTTATTCAAGCACAGGACTTTTGGTACCAAACTTAGTTCTTGAACTTTCAATTGTTTTGATACTTAACTTGGATTTTTTTGGTGTTTGATGTTACATTTCAATTACATAATAAAAATGAGTAAATGAAAGAAATAACCGTATAAATCAAAATAGTGCTTTTTTTTTTTTTTAGTATCTGTACTTAATTGAGATTGATAGATAACATAATATGTACTAAAATTTGAGCGTACACTAAACCGCGGTTTAGGGAATCACGCATAGGAGGGATGGAAATGAAGGGTGGTAAAGTTGTGTTAATAGTTCTTGCAAGTTTATTTCTTCTATTGAACAATTCGTTGATTATGGCAGAATTAATGCCAGAAACAAGTGAATCGTTAGCCTCCATAAGTAAAGGAACAATTTCGCCAGAATGGTTTTGGGAACCTACTCGCTATGAGGTATCAGTATCATATATAACCAGAGAAAAATTAGCTTTTGTGTATGACAACAGCAAAGGAGCAACACCTGTAAAAGTTAGGCGAACAGTAAGGGAAGTATGGGAAAACAACGTTGGTTGTAAAGGTGAGTTTGGTATGGAAGATTTTGCGAAAGCAGGAGTTACAGTTAATATTAGTTACAAAAGAGAAGAAACTAACGAATTTGAAAAAGTAATAGAGCCTGGATGGATTTCTAAACTTTATAATACAATGAATAACATAAAGGTCACAACAGTAAAAAAGTATGTACCAGTCGGTTTTGGTTCCGGATATGAATATAAAGGATCTGGAAATTATACGGATCATTCACCAGCAACTCCAGGCTGGAAATGGGTTGACTATAAACCTTAAGATAAACTTTAAAGTCTAACAATACTTAACCAAGCCAAGCCTGGTATCCAGGCTTGGTATAATTTTGCTTACAGGGGAGGTAAGTGGATGAAAAAGTTTATCCTTAAGCACCTATCAACTATAGTCTTTTCTCTCATTTTACTGATTAGTGTTTTCATTCTCATTATATCTGGAGAAATAAGCGATAGAATCATTTTCGCTAAATGGGATCGAAATTCAGTTTATATTAGAAGAGGGTGCACTGGAAGTAAAAAATTTGTCATTGAACCTCCAAACGATGTTAGTGTTCGCCACGTTGTTTTTTCAAAAACGAAAACGGGCATATTAGATAGCAACATACTTCAAGAAGAACAAAAAGGTATCGAAGGTTTTGAAGATTTCAAAATAGAAATTTTTGGAAGAAAAAATGTGTTAAAAACATTATCTTTTAAGGAAATGGTATGCGATGATGGTAAGAAAATAAGAATATCTCAACAAGAAATTGTCGATATTTCCAGAATAATATTTCCAGATTTGTATTCTTGTATATATTATCTAAGATTCTCAAATGAAGATGTTGAACCTGGTAAAGAATACAATTTGAAAAAACTTATATTTACGTTTGAAAATAGAGAGTACGAATATCCATTGGATTTAATAATTATAGGAACTACTCCCGAAGAAGAAAGGTTATTAGTTTTTAGAAGTGAGGGAGAGAGTAATGGAGTGCTCTTCAAAAAATCGAATAAAGAATTACCTTTTTACAAAGAAAGGATTGAGAATGTCACACAAGCAGATGTTGAAGTATTAAAAATAGAGATAGTCGGTAATGTAAAGAAATACGTAACATCTGTCGATGTGAGCCAAAGATTACCATGTACAATTAAACCCGGTGAATCCTTAGAATACGCATTTTATGGTTTTTGTAACGATTTTAACGTAAACTGGATTTACTACGCTCCAAGGGTTACTTACAAAATCAGAGGGGATAGTAAGTCAAGATATTATTATCCAGGGACGGGTTCATCTAAAATAAAATTGGAAGTGTATGACTCGGGTGAGGTCTTTCCAGAGTTATTTTTTCAAGAAATCAAAGTTCGTGAAAGGAGTAATTAAAGATGCGTAAATCAAAGCAAGTATTACTTTATGTACTTTCTATAGCTTTTGTCGTCTTGTGGATGCAGTATAGCACGCATATAACCATTTCGATAGAGAAACTGATTAACGGTGGAGAGTTTTTCCAACGTAGTATCGGTTCTCCATTCTTTAAAGACAACATGCTTAACTTTATTTACGGACTTCTCGAACCTGCCGTGAATACATTTTTTTACTTTTTACTATCGATTACCGTTGTATATCTTTCAAATACTAAAGAAGGCTTAAAAAACTATTTTGGAGAGATTTCTTCTCTATTTACAAAAAAGCCAATTAAATCGCTATTATTCGGGTTGTACGTTCCATTTCTTACACACGTTACGGTGATACTACTTCCTGGAATACATATCGCTTCGTTGTTTTATGTAAAGAGTCAAGTGGATATAATTGAAGGTTGGCTCTTCTGGTTAGAAATACTGCAAGTATTTGTATTGGCTTTCTATGAAGAATTGATTATAAGAGTTTTTATTTATAAAGGTTATAGCAAGGCTTTGAACAATACGTTTGCACTTCTGTTTTCTCTGTCTCTATTCACAATACTTCATGAAAATAGGTTGGGTGGTATTGGCTTAAATGGACTGAGCGATTTTCAACTCTATATGATACAAGTACCTTACTATTTTTCTGCTGGATTTTTATACATATACTTGCTCGATTCACGACAAAGTTTTTGGACATCTCTTGGTGCACATTTTTCTGTGAATTATTTCTTTGCAAGAGCACTGAACGCTGACCTTGAAGACGGGATTTTTGTTATAATCTTGATCACAATTTCTCAAACTATTTATGTTCTATTGGATTACTTTGCAAGATATAAGTTTGGTGAAAAAATTTCAGAAGAAGTGAAAACACTATGAATTATTTATAAAATGGTATCTAAAACTGAAAATGATTCTAATTAAGACCTATCCGCAAAAAAGTGTGGATAGGTCTTTGTTTTTTCTATGTCCTCTTAGAGTATTTTTCAAAAGCTTTTATTACTTTTACACTAATAGACATGTGCTGTATTGTATAGTAAAATATTGTTTGGAACAGGTAAAATATTAACTTTATATATTTTCACAAAGGAGGCATGAGTTTATGGTAAGCTTGGATGCGGTTTTGGAAGAACAGATAGCGCCGAAGTACCAGAAGAAGATTTTGCTTATCACTTCTTTGATGTGGATGTTCGATGCGGCTGGTGTTCTTGTGTTGTCTTTCACGCTTCCAACGATTTCCAAATTGTGGAATTTGGATATTTCCACATCGGCAAATATCATCAGCTCAACGTTTTTTGGGATGTTAGTCGGTGCGTTGAGTGTAGGCGTGGTATCTGATTTGTTCGGAAGGAAGATTTCTAATATGATATATTTCTTATTCACGGTACTTTTTACAACGTTTATCGGTTTTTCCAATTCCCCAATTCAGTTTATCGTGTTTCGATTCTTGGCTGGTGTAGGTTACGGCGGTTTGATGCCCTCAGCTAATGCTTATCTTGCCGAATTTACTAAGAAAAATCTCAGGGGGATGTACCTTGTCTTGCTCGAAGCAAGTTGGGCGATTGGAAGTATCATCATCGGTCTTATAGCAGTTCTTACGGTAAATACAAACTGGCGTATAAGTTATTTTGTTTTTATCAGCGGAATATTGTTAATACCATTGTTAGCAAAATTCCCTGAATCTCCAAAATTTGCATTTCAAAAGCATGGAAAAAAGAAACTCGAAAAACTATTCTCAATAGAGACGTCTGGTGATATAGAGTATTCGATTAATCACAAAGCAAAGATAACGGAGATACTAAAAAGCAAATATCTGAGTCGAACGATAATGATATGGGTTCAATGGTTCAACGTCAGTTTTACATATTATGCTCTATTTTCATGGGCACCAAAGATTTTTGCTCAAAAGGGTCTAAGTAGTGCAAAATCGTTGTGGTTTACTTTCTTTATGATAGTTGCACAGCTTCCTGGTTATTTATCTGCTGCGTATTTTATAGAAAAAAATTGGAAGAAAAAAATCGTTGGTTGTTTACACGCTGGGAATGGCTTTAAGTGCTCTGTTGTGGGCGTTTGTGAGTTCTGAAGCGCTTTTGATAATTGTGGCTATCTTACTTTCGTTGTTCGTGCTTGGTACGTGGGGACTTGTTTATGCGTACACACCTGAATTATATCCAACATCTGTAAGGGGAACTGGGAATGGTATGGCTGGAGTTGTTGCAAGAATTGCCGGTATATTAGCGCCACAGTACGCTGGTTTCATGCTGTCGAAAAATAAATCGCTGTTTGAAATATTCTTTTATATATCTTTGTTATCTATTATCTCCGCAATCGTCGTTGCATTTTTGGGTGTTGAAACGAAAAATAGTGATATAGACTAAGCGATTAATTTCTAAGAAAATTAACAAATCTATGCTAAAATAGCAATGTACAAAACAGCTCAGGGGGGGATAGTCGTGGAAGATACTAAACGTGGAATGAGTTTTAAAAACTTGCTGCTTCTTGGTTTTGGTTTTTTTGGTATCAGTTTAGTTTGGCCTCTTTACAATGCATACGTACCCGTCTTTCTGAAAGATTTCAACTTATCATCAACGGTCATAGGTTTTATAATGACAATCGATAATCTATTTGCGATTATCATGTTACCATTGATCGGTGTTATGAGTGACCAAACACGTACACGGCTTGGTAGAAGGATGCCTTACATACTTATCGGTGCACCTTTAGCTGCTGTGACTTTCGGGCTCATACCTTTGACACGTGCGATACAATTGCTGTGGCTCATGATGTTGAATATCATATTCATGAACTTTTTCATGGCGCTTTTCAGATCTCCGGTCATCGCGTTGATGCCGGATATAACACCTTCTGAATACAGAAGTCAAGCTAACGGTGTTATAAACTTCATGGGTGGAGTTGGTGCGTTACTTGCTTATTTTGCTGGAAAACCACTTTACGATAAAAGCTATGGACTGCCTTTTTACATTGGAGGAGTTACACTACTGTTGTCTCAGTTACTTGTTGTGCTATTCATAAAAGAAGACGAAAAATACAAAAGAAAAAGTTCTGAAAAGATGAAATTTGAAAACATTTACAAAAAGACGTTCTATGAGCTAAGAGAAAATATGAGAGATGTATTTTACTCCAAGGAAAAAAGTTTGTTATTCATGCTCGTTTCGATACTATTTTGGTTCATAGGTTACAACGCACTTGAGACGTTTTTTACAAGCTTTGTTAAATTCAACCTCGGTATCAAAGAAAGTACGGGTGCTCTTGTTCTTGGATTTTTCTCTTTAACGTTCATGATTTTCGCAATACCAGCTGGCTTCATAGGTGCAAAGCTTGGTAGAAGAAAAACGATGAGTATAGGTTTATCGATAGTGATCTTGGTTTTAATATTTGCATTTTTCGTGGGAGTTAGCTTGGATAATCCAAGTTTGATTACAAAAGTTTATTTTGCATTATTTGCAATCGGTGGACTTGGTTGGGCGATGGTGAATGTGAATTCTCTGCCAACGATTGTTGATATGACTGTTGAAGAAAAAGTTGGTGGTTACACAGGGCTTTATTACTTCTTCTCCATGGCTGCGAATATAATAGCTCCACCGCTTGCTGGATTGTTTATCGATTATATCGGTTACAACACACTCTTTGCTCTCTCGATAACTTTCTTGACGTTATCTTTGATTACACTGCAATTTGTAAAACGTGGAGATATCAAAGCACAATAAGTCTATCAACTATCTTTCCAGCGACTACTTTTATCAGTTCACCGTTTTCCATCGATTTGTAGTCGTTGGAAAATTTTTCTGAGTAAACTATGAAATCGGCATCATCGTTGTAATAGTGTAAGGTAAAATACTCTCGATTCCTCTCGGAATCGGTATATAGACAACACACGTACAACGCTTTTTCAATTTCATCTATCATCAAAAAGTTCATTCCACTGTATTCATTTTTCTGAGCATAATCTTTTATCTTTTGACCAAGGTCAAACGTATCTTTAAATAAAGCGATATTTTCGAAATACTCATAAGTATCGCTGCTGTATATATTCTCTCTTTTTGCACTTTTGATTGTACCGTTGTGTGCAAAATATTTTCCATCGATATAAAATGGATGAAGCTGGAGCGTGGTCTTTGGTAAACCTGCAGATGCTAATCTTGCATGAACAATGCCAAGAGTGTATATCGTGTTATCAGAAAAAAGATTAACTTTTGAATCTTTGTATATAGGCTTAATTGATTTGAAAATAATTTTTTCTTCATCGTTCATAGCAATAATGCCCCAGCCGTCGTTGTGTGGGGATTCCATACCGTAATTTGCCATATGTTTTGTAAAATCGATTATTCTTGCTATTCTTAGACCATCACTCGAACTGAATCCCGCCATTCGACACATAACAATTCCTCCACGTTTGTAGTTTTTCAAAATTATGTGGTATAATTATTATATCACGTATTAAGATAAATTGAAAAATATATAATTGGAGGTGTATCATATGAAGAGCTTTGTCATGAACATTTGGCTTTCAACATGGCGAAAGTTATATGGGGATTCTGTTGTTAATTCTCTTGTTGAGGAATTTAAGATTGATACTTCAAAATTAATAGTTCCCACAAACGGCGTATCGGATGATTTGGTCGTTAATTTTTCTAAAAGGTTAGCGCAAAAGGTTGGCAAGACTTACGAGCAACTTTGGGAGGAAACGGGATACAGTAACATCAGAACTTTCCATTCAGTTTATCCAAGCTATTTTAGAAAAGAAGGCTGTATGTCTTTCTTGAGTGCGATGGATAGTGTTCACAGATCACTTACTCGAAGGATTTCAGGCGCGAAACCTCCAAGAATTAAATTCACTTACGTTGATGAAAAAACAGCTATTGTACGATATGAATCGTCAAGAGATTTCAGATATTACTTCATGGGACTTTTGAAAGGTGCTGCCGATTTCTTTAATGACCCACTTACAGTTGAAATACTCGATCAAGGTGCGAGTGCTTCTGGTTCGTTTTTGGAAATCAAAGTAAAATCTACAAAGCCGTATGGTAAATTGGTAACTTTAAAGTTGTTCAGAGCATTTTCTTTTGGTTTATTAAAATCGATGTTTAGCACATATCTTATTATTTTCCCGTTGTTAACATTTGGATTATCATGGCTATTTACAACCTTGCTTGGACCACTGTTTGGTTCTTTACTAACTGGTGTCATCATTATGACTGGTATCTACTTTGGTCTATTCGACTTTAAAAAAGGGGTTGAAGGTACAAAAGAAATAGCAGAGGTGTTCAAAAATAAGGATTTCAACAACTTGGTTTTAATCAAAGGCGAAAAATCCTTCGAGGAAATTTCCAAAGAAAACGTTGAAGCTGTCTTTGCTTTAAGAGAATTTTTGATTGGCTTACAAGGTGATACTGAAGAAATTATGACGTTTGCTAAGAAAACTCTTGACTCTGCAAATGTTGTTCAAGAGCAAATCGATACGATGAAAGATTTGTCCTCACAGGTTGCCGATACAGCTGTTCAAATTAGTAACGATGCTGAAAGAATCTCAGAAGCTGTTTCTTCAAACGTTGATACAATTTCAAGAACTATAGGTCAACAAAATCAGATAATACACGATTTGAACGTGGCTGTTGAGAAAATAATCTCAGCTGCAAAGAGTGTTGAAAATTCTGCTTCAGGTATGAGTATCATGAGTAATGAATTTGAAAATATTGCTTCAGAGAGTGAAAAGTTGAGAGGTCAAGCGAGCGCAATCATGGATATTGCTAACACTGTTATGAGTATTGCTGAGCAAACAAACTTATTGGCTTTGAACGCCGCTATCGAAGCGGCAAGAAGTGGAGAAGCAGGAAGAGGCTTTGCAGTTGTCGCCGATGAAATAAGAAAACTTGCGGAGGAAAGTAAGGCATCAGCGGTTAAAATATCACAATTCCTTGGTAGCATATCTTCAGGAATCGATAAATTAAGCAATAGCGTTATCAAGGGTTATGAAGAACTCAAGAATCAATCTAAGAGCTTGTCAGACAGTGCTGCAAAGAGTAAAGAATCAAGCGAAATCATATCTCAAATAACCAATCAACTCAACAATCTTGTCAATACTTTGAATTCTGAGACACAAAAACTTGAAGGAATAACGACAAGTATCCAGAACTTACTTGCTATATCAGAAGAAAGCTCAGCAACGGCAGAAGAGATAAGTGCATCTATACAAAGGTTCTTAGATGAACTGAATGCGGTATTCTCAAACGTTAAACAAACAATTAGTTTACTCAACACAATCCAAGAGAATTTCAAGGAAGTAAAAATATAAGACTTGAAAAAATTATAAAAAAGTGGTATCATATAACGTGATTAAAACGGACAAAAATTCAAGGAGAGGTGACGCACGTTGAAAAAAGGCATACACCCAGAAATGAGACTTTTAACAGTCAGATGTGCATGTGGTGCAGAACACAAGATTTGGACAACGAAAGAACAACTTAAGATCGATGTGTGTTCAAATTGCCATCCACTTTACAAAGGAAGTGGAGGTGCTAGCCTGATTGTAGATACTGAAGGACGCGTACAGAAGTTTAAGAAAAAGTTTGAAGGCAAGTATTAATTTTTAAACACGTATCTTTCAATCTAAATTTTCAGGAGGGTTATATTTTATGGAAGTTGGTCAAGTAGTAAAAGGTAAAGTAACAGAAGTACTCAAATTCGGAGCAAACATCGAATTAGAAAACGGGGAAAAAGGCTTTATCCATATTTCAAAAATTTCAAATCAGTACGTTCAAAAAGTCGAGGATTTCTTGAAAGTTGGTCAAGATATTGAGGCAAAAGTAATTGGAAAAGGCAGAGACGGCAAGTGGGAATTATCACTCAAAGAAGAAACACAAGAAGACCAAACGGAGGCAAAAAAGGAAGAATTCGAAAAGAAACTTGCCAAATTCCTTAAAGATAGCCAAAAGACATATTCTGAATACAAAAAGAGATTGGATAAAAAACAAGGTGTTACAAAGAGAAGATAAAAATTTATAATGTAAAAAAATAAAAGGGGATGCTTATCATCCCCTTTGTTTTTTTGTATATTTTAATTATTTTTAAACGTTAACTTTTTCTAATCGTTAAGAAAATAATTACAGCTGCAATTTCAGAAATAATGGAAACGGCAATTAAACTTTTTATACTTATACTGTACAAAATTCCAAGTAATGCACTACCTACAAACCAAGCTATTCCGAAGACTGCGTTGAAGAATCCATATGCAGTTGCCCTTTTTTCTTTTTCAACAAGCTTTGCAACGGCTGCTTTCATAATAGATTCCTGAGCGCCCATACCGATACCCCACAGTATCGAACCAACCATAATAAAGGTCCCACTATTTCCAAAAGAAAAAATCCCGTAAAATGCAGAAATAAATGTTGAGATAGCTAAAACACCTATTCCTAATCTATCAAATAATTTTCCAAAGAAAAGCGCTGCAAACGCATCGACAATCATGGCAATCATGTATGCTATTGGAATCATCGCAGGTGAAAGAAGATTTAGCTTTTGAGCATGAAAACCAATCAATGCAAAATCCGCAAAGCCAAAAGCGATAAGAGATATACCAGCTAAGTACAAATAAAATGTCCTGTCGAGTTTTACATCTTTAATCGTTTCTTTAGCTTTTTCCATTTTTTCCGGATTTGGTACGAGCACTCTTGCGATAAAAATTATACCTATTGTTATAACAGCAGGAAAAACAAGAAACGCAAAAGCCTTCCTATAAGCATCAACAGTTTCGAGTTTTATGTTATTTGCGATAGTTAAACTCATGAAAAGAGGGCCTATTGTGGCTCCTATTTGATCCATGAATTCCTCAATGGCAAAACCTGTACCATAACCAACTTGACTACTTGCAAAAGACGTTATGGTATCTTTTGCGGGTTTTCTTAAAGCTTTACCAACTCTTTCAAGAATAACAAGTATTGCGGCAAGTATCCAATGTTTTGTCAAAGCCAAAGTTGGGATAACTAACAAATTAATTGAGTAACCAAGAATGGCAAAAAACCAATATTTTTTAGTTTTGTCAACGAGCTTTCCAGTAACAAAACGGAGAGTGTACCCCAATAACTCACCCAAACCGGCAATTGCGCTAACAACTACCGCTGACGCACCCAAAAGTCCCAGATAAGGTCCTACTAAACTTCTTGCTCCTTCGTAAGTTATATCACTGAAAAGACTTACAAAACCCATTAGTACAATAAAATATAAAGCTTTTTTCTTCATATTTTTCGCATCTTGCAATTAAATTTCACCTCGCTTAACACGATCACTTTTGAGGTTCAGGTTTATCTTTCAAAATGACCTTAATTAGAAATTCTTCGATACTCTTAAGTAAACCCCTTCTTGGTACAGCATCAACTGAAGATATAATCTCTGTAGCTGTTGATGGTTCTATATCATTCAAAACATTCTCGTTTTTACCCCTTTCAAAGATTTTCTCCACTCTTTGTAAAAGTCTTTCATACCTACTTTTTGCATTATGAAGTCCATTTTCACTTTCAAGCACATTCAGTCTTTCCCTTGCTATTAGTTTACTTATTTCCTCCTTGTTCATAGCGAATTCGACATACTTTTTTATCAATCTTTTTATAGCTCTTGATATACTACTTTCATTATCTACTTCCGAGAAAACCTCTTTTTCAAGTTCATCTATAACATTAATCCAGATTTCTTCAAAGAGGATCTCCTTGCTTGGAAAATAATAGTAAATAAGGGACTTGCGCACACCAGAGGCTTGCGCAATGTCCTCCATACTAACACCATCAAAACCTTTCTCAGAGAATAATTTACGTGCAGCATCTATAATTTTTTCCTTAGTTTTGTTGCTTTCGCGGATTCTTTCGCTCAAAATTAACTTCCCCCTGTAGTTATCAAACACTTATTAAACATTAAGTTTTTTATCAACTTTAAGTGCTTCTTCTCTATTGGCATATCTCTTCATTCTTGTCTCATAGTTATAAATTCCTCTATTTACAGGATACCTTTCAACGTAACCGTACTCATACCATAGTTTATCAGCATATTGTTTCCATTCTTCGGCAAGTTTATCAATTGCGGGCGCAAGATCGGTGATAGTCTTTTCAGAACCTTCGTGTTGTGGTATAGCATTAAAGTTCTTTACCATTGCTCTAAACACCTTTGGATTATCGATTATTGGACATGGCCTGAAAAGGTTATTCGAGAATGGAATTGCTCTCTTGTAAGATTCAAAGAATGGTGATTTGAATATTTCAAGCAATGTTTTTTCCCTTATACTATCCACTGCAAATTGTTGGAAAACACATGGTTCAACATAACCTTTTGCATTGACGTGGAAATATTTCGCACCCGCCGAGAGACAACCATGAGTCAAGAAACCATGGTTCCAGAAGTCGGCAACAAAAGCAAACCTGCCACTAAGTCTCATCTCATCAGTTTTGAAGAATCTTTCGTATCTCTGCTGAGGTGTTGGAACAAGATCCATTACAGGATCCTGACCTACAGGCATAAATTGATAAATCCAAACGTACTCAACCCCGTTTTGTTCTAAGAAATTCCAGAACTCATCTTTCATAATTATATCGTGGTTCACCCTTGTTGCAGTAACACTTGCTCCAAATGGCACACCGTATCTTCTCAATCTTTCCCATGTGTTCTGAATAGCTTTAAAAACTCCATGACCACGTCGCCAATCAGTTTCAGACTCAAATCCTTCAACAGAAATTGAAATTGTCGCATTGCCAAGTTCCGCAAGTTTTTTAGCCTTCTCTTCTGTTATTAATATACCATTTGAGTAAATCATAAAGTAATGCTCGTTAAATTCTTCGAGTATTTCCAAAAGGTGCGGCCAGTAGAATGGTTCTCCACCTGTAATAACCCAGAAATAAATACCAAGTTCCTCACCTTGTTTTAAAACACTTCTCACTTCGTCTTTTGTTAATTCGTATTTTCTTCCGTAAAGTCCCGCATAGCATCCTATACAATTAAGGTTACATGCGTAAGTTGGGCTTATGACCCCTAATTTTGGGAGAACAACCTTGTGTTCATGCATCATCTTTTGTCTTTGTGGTTCACCAATAGCAAATTCGTTAATTATAAGATTATTGATAATCTTTTCGACAGCTTGTGGAGAAGACTTTTGGAAAATCTCAATCCACTTTTTAATCATTGGATGCTCCTCTTGAGCCATAAGCCCAAGCTTTTTTAAACCACTTTTTGCTGGTTCTTTACTAAGAGCAGAAATCGTGAATAGAAGTTTTGCAAATGTTTGAGTATCTGCCTTTCTAACAACAGACGAAACGAACTTTCCAGCTTGATGATAAACCATACCTTTTAATCCACCCACTGCCATAATACCCCTCCTCTAAATTCTAATTAAGTTTTATTTAATAGTATTGCATGATTTCACTATAATAATCTAAATCTCAAAATCTATTTATTGACCGTTCAGTCAAATTTTACACCTGATAAACCTTATGTGTGTTTCAAAAATGTAACTTTTAGGTAACTTTTTATGTTCGTGTTTGCTTTTTAGATAAATTTGACTATAATTATAGTCAAGGAGGTAAACATATGAGATTTAAAACAGATTTTTATTCGCTTGCAGATGCAAAGGCAAAGTTTTCAGAAGTTGTTGAAATTTCGGAAAATGTTGATGTAGTAATTACAAAAAATGGTAAACCCGCAGCAGTTATTATCAATTATGAGAAATACAATAAAATACTAGATTTCATTGATAAAGTTTGGGATCTTTATCTTCTTGATCTTGGAGATCCTTCCGTTTTTAAAGATATCAAACTTGAAGATATATTTGATAATTATGAGAAAAAAGAATAAATAATTATGTCATACTGTTAATCAAAAAAGGGAGGTTGAGTCTATGGCTCAGGTTGTACTTGAACATGTATGGAAGATATATGAAGGCAAGGTTGAAGCAGTTAAAGATGCAAATTTTACAGTCGAAGATAAGGAATTTGTCGTGTTGCTTGGTCCATCTGGTTGTGGAAAAACAACTACACTAAGAATGATTGCAGGGCTTGAAGAAATTACGAAAGGTGAAATCAAAATCGATGGAAGAGTTGTAAACGATGTTGAGCCAAAAGATAGGGACATCGCATTCGTTTTCCAAAACTACGCACTTTATCCACATATGACTGTTTACGAAAATATGGCGTTTGGTCTTAAGCTTAGAAAAGTTCCAAAAGATGAGATAGAAAAAAGAGTTAGAGAAGCTGCAAAAATTCTTGAGATTGAGCATTTATTAGACAGAAAACCAAGGCAACTTTCCGGTGGTCAGAGGCAAAGAGTCGCCGTTGGAAGAGCTATCGTGAGACATCCGAAAGTTTTCCTATTCGACGAACCTCTTTCAAACCTCGACGCAAAACTTCGTGTTCAAATGAGAGCTGAACTTAAGAAGTTACACGCAAGATTAGAAGCGACAATCGTTTACGTTACACACGACCAAGTTGAAGCTATGACAATGGCAGACAAGATTGTTATCATGAAAGACGGTTTAATCCAGCAAATTGGTAGCCCGTACGAAGTTTACAATAGACCAGCGAATATTTTCGTTGCAGGATTCATCGGTAGCCCATCAATGAACTTTATTAATGGAAAGATAATCAAGGGTGAAGGTGGTCTTTGGGTAAAGACAAGCGGATTAAAATTGAAGGTTCCCGCAGAATACGAAGAGAAACTTTCAAAATATGTTGATAAAGATATAATATTTGGTATAAGGCCAGAAAATATATACGACAAAATGTTCGCAATCGCGCCAAAACCAGAAAATACCGCTGAAGTTACCGTTGATGTTGTTGAACCACTTGGTAGCGAAACATTACTACACGTTGTTGCTGGTGAGGATAGGCTTGTAGCAAGAGTTAACGCAAAGAGCCAGGCAAAGGAAGGCCAGAAGATAGACCTCGTTTTCGACATGACAACAATGCATGTGTTCGATAAAGAAACAGAAAAAGAATTACTCCACTGGTAATTAAATTTGAAATTTAATTAGAGAGTTTAGAAAACCTAATCACCGCCCTAAATAGGGCGGTGGTTTTGTAAATAAGTAAATTTAAAAATTTGGGGGTGTTACCTTTGCCAAATATATACTTTTGCATTCCTAAGAATGATTCTGTTTATTTTGATGAGCATGAAGTTACACATATGAAAGTAATGAGGCTAAAAGAAGGTGAAATAGTCGAAGCAACAGACGGAAACGGTGGAAAATATAAAGTTATAATAAAATCTATTGGAAAAAACGAAGCGTACGGCAATGTCCTATCTTATGAATTTGTTGAAGTTACAAACAATAAACTTGTACTCTTCGCTCCTTCAGGTAGATGGGAAAGGCTCAGATGGACTATTGAAAAAGCCGTCGAATTGGGTGTAGATGAGATATACGTCTTCAACAATGAAAGGGCTTCACGACATTACGACGATAAGCAAGACAAGCTTGAGCTTATTGTAAGGGAAGCATCAAAACAATGTGTTAGGTACCACTTTCCAACAATAAAACCCATAGAATTTTTAGATATTTTCTCTCTAGCACCGGAGAGTACATATATCTTAGATTTTAAAGGAAGAAAAATTCCAAAGAGAATATCCAAGAGTGTTGGTATAATAGCTGGACCTGAAGGAGGATTTTCAAAAAGCGAATTAAAATTGCTTAAAAGCAAATTCAAAAGTATCTGTTTAGGAAAAAAGATATTGAGATTCGAAACAGCTATAATACTCTCAACCGGTTTTTTTGCTATGAAATTGGGAAAAATTTAGCTATGTAATAAATCACATCTTCGCCACTCAAATACGCTATTTCGTACTGTATAAAACTTTCCTTATAGCTTTCAAAATCTGCCTTAACATTTTTTGGAAGGCTTTTCTTGATTTTTAACATTCTATTTTCATACTCTTTTTTTGAAATCATATTTCTTTTTTCAAATGGTGTCATTGGTTTTGGTACAAGAGGGTTTATACTTAATGTTATGTTCTTATACCCCATTTTTTGTACTTCTTTAATAAATTCAAAAAAATCATTGTAATCTTTCTCATCTTCTTCTTCAAGCCCTATTATGTAGTAAAGCTTTACACTATCAAATCCAACTTTTCTACCTAAAATTAGTCCGTTTATTATATCATCAGTCGACATATCTTTCATCATAACATCTCTTATTTTTTGAGATATACCTTCTGGTGCAACTGTAAATGAGTATTGGTTTGTCTCCTTAAGAACCCTCAACAATCTTTCGTTAACTTTGTCTATTCTCATGGAAGAAACAGAAAATTTTACTTTATTCTTCTCGACATAATCGAGTAGTTCATCAAGATACGGGTAATCTGTAATGGTAGCACTTATTAATCCATACTCAATTTCATTGTTTTTGTATTTTTCAAAGATTTCTACAATGTCGTCTATCTTTGCAAATTTTACGGGTTTCTTTGTGTATCCTGTAACGCAAAATGCACATCTCCAAATACACCCTCTTCCAATTTCGATAAGCATTTTGTTCTTAAACGATGACATGCTACTAACATAATGTGAGTGTGGAACTGGGAAAAGGGTGCCAAAACATTTTGAAAATTTAATCTTACCAAATTTCTTTGAGTAAATCTCATTAACATCCAAGAATTTATCAACTAAACGACTATCAATATAATATTTAAGCGCTTCTGAAAATTGAGTTATCGAACATTCTATGTCACCTATGAACACCAAGTCGGCGATTTCTTCGACAATTTTGTAATTGAAAAGTGTAGTTGGTCCACCTATTATTATAAGTGGGTGATATTCGTTTCTTTCATTAGCCTTCAGTGGTATACCTTTTTTTATAAGTATATCGGCTATATTTAGTAAATCATTTTCAAATTGGAAAGTAATTAACCACACAGGAAATTCATCGATAGGTATCTGAGATTCTAAAGAATAAAATTTCTTAAACCATTTTTCATAGAAAAAACGTTCCACACCTATTCCCTGCTGAGACAAAAGCTGTTGAATCCAACTCCAAGCAAGTGAACCACTTGCAATTTCGTAATTGTTTGGGAAAATAAAGGCAACCTTGGGAAGGTTGCCTGAAATATCTTTTAAAATTTTTTCTGATTTTTTGAATTTCAAAATGTATTCGTATTCTCTAAATGATTCCGCGTCTCTTGGTTTTCTCATTAAATACTCAAATCCTCCCAAAAATTCATTGAATTTCAAATCTGTTCAAGGGCTTTTCTCCTAAGGTAATTTTTAGAAACGACAACTCTTTTTACAGTACCTTCTGCTATTTTTTCTGTTTCTCTCATAACAATCACCTTAAAAGTAACGATGTTATTTACAACCTCTGTAACTCTAATACCAACAATTAGTCTTTCGCCAATAACAACAGGTTTCAAATGAATTATTTCGTTGTAGTTCACAACTGATACATTTTCCTCTTCAAGAAACTGATTTAAAAATTCTCCGGTAACAAGATTTATTTCTTTGATTAATCCAGAAGTTGAAAGCAGATGTAAATGAGATAATTCTTCATCTTCGTCCCATACCATTGATTCATCTGGAATAACTTCTACAGATTTGCTCAATCCTAAAATTCTGCTTAATTCTTCCACAATGTTCCCCCCATTCCCTGTAAGAAAATCGTGAAAAAATTTGTAAGTTTCTTTACGCTTCTTGTAAATTAGTGTCTAATCCACTTTCGTTCCCATTAAGCATTGCTCTTAGTTCTTCACCACTCATTACTTCACGTTCCAACAAAACTGCAACTATTTGTTCCATTTTTTCCCTATTCTTAGTTAAAATATCCATTGCACGCTCATAGCAAGATTTTATGATATTTTGAATCTCGTGGTCTATCATTTTAGCAACTTCTTCACTGTAATTTCTTATCCTTGTCAATTCTTTGCCAAGGAATACTTCTTGTTCCGTCTTACCCCAAGCTAAAGGTCCAAAATTATCACTCATTCCATATTCACAAACCATCTTTCTTGCTATTTCGGTAGCTCTTTCAATATCGTTTGCTGCCCCACTTGTAAAATCGCCAAAAACTAGCTCTTCAGCTGCTCTACCACCTAAAAGTGTCGTTATATTATCGAGTAGTTCGTTTTTACTAACTAAGTACTTGTCTTCAGCAGGTAAATGTAATGTGTATCCAAGAGCTGCGTAACCACGTGGTGTTATTGATATTCTGTGAACAGGATCTGAATTTGGTAATGAAGAGCTTATTATCGCATGTCCTACTTCATGATAAGCAACTATCTTCTTCTGCTTTTCGGAGATAACTCTCGATTTTCTAGCAGGTCCGGCTATAACCCTATCTATTGCTTCCTCAAAATCGTTCATCTTAATGACATTTCTACCATCTCTTGCGGCTAACAATGCTGCTTCGTTTACCAAATTTTCAAGATCAGCGCCAACAAATCCCGTTGTGCGTTTAGCAAGTACAGAGACATCAACATCTTTATCTATAGGTTTATTTCTTAAATGTATTTTCAATATAGCTTCTCTTCCTTTTACATCTGGTGGATCAACAACAACTTTCTTATCAAACCTTCCAGGTCTTAACAGTGCAGGATCAAGTATATCTGGCCTATTCGTTGCGGCCATTACTACAATAGCTTGATTAACGTCAAAACCATCCATTTCAACTAACAATTGGTTTAGGGTTTGTTCCCTTTCATCATGACCTCCGCCAAGACCTGCACCTCTATGCCTACCAACAGCGTCAATTTCATCTATAAAAACTATACAAGGAGAATTAGCCTTCGCTTGCTCAAATAAATCTCTTACCCTTGCCGCACCAACACCGACAAACAATTCAACAAAATCAGAACCACTTATGTGGAAGAAAGGAACGTTTGCTTCTCCAGCAACAGCACGTGCAAGTAATGTCTTACCAGTACCCGGAGGTCCAACGAGTAAAATACCTTTCGGCATTCTTGCCCCAATTTTTGTAAATTTTCCAGGATTTTTCAAAAACTCAACGGTTTCTTTGAGTTCTTCAACAGCCTCATCTACACCAGCTACATCCTTAAATGTTACTTTTATTTTATTAGGATTGACCTTCTCCGCCCTACTTTTTGTGAAGGTAAATGCCTGGTTATTTCCACGTCCAAGACCGCGAATTATAAACGCAAAAAGTAATAGAGTAACTATAAAAATCGCGATATTTCCAATAACATTTACCCAAAAACTGCTATCTGTAACTCTTTCACCTTGAATCACTATTCCATATTCAACAAGCTTGTTAATTGTCTCTATATCGTATCTAAACCAAGGAGCATAAACAGAATACGATCTTCCTTGCTTTGTCTTTATACTCAGATTACCATCATCTTTTATAACCACTTCAGCTATATCCGTTTCACTGTTACTGACTCGTTTTATAAAGTCACTGTAACTCATGTTAAGCTCTATTGCACCCTTAGAATTTATAAAACCTTCGTAAATCCAAAATAAAGAGAGTGCAATTAGTATTAGAAAAATTACCGATCCAATGTTACGATTCAAAATGAAAACCTCCTTTCGTTTCTATAAAAACACCAATATCATTTAGATAGCTTTTTGCTTCATACAAAAACGGTATGTAAATAACTTTACTATCTTGCTCGCTTTCGGATAAAAACACAAGCGGTATCAACTTTCTTAAAAACGTTGGAACTTTCCTCTCTGAAAATAATTCTTTAACTTTTTTACCACTCAACAACCTATCACCACCTCTCCAATTGCGAACCTTAAAACACACATTTGTATGCTCTTTTTTATTAATTATATCATACTTTGCAAATTTTATAAAGTAACCGTTTGCTTCTATTAGCTCAAACTCTTTGCTTCCATCAAAGCATACAATCTTTTCAAAAACCGGATAATTTACTATGTCTCCCATCATACACCACCCATAAGAAATCTCAATTCCAAGTGCTCCCCAAAAAGATATTTTATAAGACGGTTTTCCAGAGCTTCTTGCTTTTTTAAATCGTTCAAGTTTCTCGTAATCTAAGGGTTTACCAAATAAAAACAAGGAATACCTTCTAATTTGTTCAATCTGAAGGTACTCATCATTTACCAGTTTAAAAATAAAATTGTTTCCGATTTTTTCAAGATTACTCTTATCAATACCAATAGCTCTATCTACATAACTATCAAGTTCCCAGATATTTTTTGCCAGCTTTAAATAAGCACTTTCAACAGAAGGATTAATCTCTTTTAAGAGGGGGACTATTTTGTGCCTTACAAAATTTCGGTTGTACTCAATATCAAAATTCGTCCTATCGATAACATACTCAAGTTTTCTTTCTTTGGCATATTCTTCTATCTCTTTACGTGTGAAAAAGATAAGTGGTCTTATAAATATACCATTTATAGGCTTTATAGCCGCCAAACCAAAAGGTCCAGTGCCTTTTATTTGCCTAAGTATTATTGTTTCTAAAAGATCGTTGGCGTTATGTGCCGTGGCTATAAAGCTGTATCCATTTTCTTTAGCAGTACGTTTCAGAAATTCATACCTTAAAATCCGTGCGCCTTCTTCTATTGATAACTTATTTTGCTCGCAATACATTTTTACATCAGCTTCACCTGGAAAAAATGGAATTCCCAATCCTTCACAAAATTTTTGAACAAAAATCACCTCATCATCCGCTTCAGTTCTCAACTTATGGTTGAAAGTAGCAACTCCAATGTTTATTAATAACTCGTCCTTTGCTCTGTTGAAAAGATCTAACATGACAATAGAATCTACTCCACCTGAGACCGCAAGGAGAACCGATGAACAATTAGGAACATACTCTCTTATAAAATTTACAAACTTTTTAAAAAATTCATCTTGTGTATCTAAAGCCAACGTCTCACATCCCATTAAAATTAAACTGACCATTCTTCGGATCAAATTGGAAAAATTTATCTGGTATATCGGTCAAGTAAAATTTAAAATAAATCTTATCAATATTATCAAAAATGTTCGGAGAATTTCTATTTTTAAAATCAATTCCAGCATTTAATCTCCAACAATGCAATGATTTATCAAAGTTGAATGAGAAATAATCAAATGACATTGTTGAGGGATTAAATGTAACGCTGAGTTTGATATTTGGGTCAAGATTCTTTAAGTCCATTTCTAATTTATAGGTATTTTTATTATCTGTATTATAAGATAGAACATATTTTTCGTTCTTTTTTTCCATTGCATATGTAAAATTCCACGTCGGAGTAGCTTCTTTTGAAGTTTTATTGTAATTTGCTCTCAGCATTGCTGTATAATCAAAAAGATTAAAAGAACCTGAAGCAACAATGTTTTTTATATAATCGTTTTGTTGGTATATGGTAGCATTTAGATTACCATAATTTATGACATGTACATAATTGTCTAAAGACATCCCCGGTCTAATAATAAATTGCAAAGCGTACCTTAATGAGAATGGGGTGTAACGCATTTCAAGTGTGATGTTCTCATTACCAAGTTTGCGCAAAGTGTTATCATACGTTGTGGATAGAGAACCACCAATATTGAAATCTCCAAGTGTTTGGTTGTACTTTACTGTCAAAGTATCAGGTAGCTGATTATTTTTTATCAAATCGATACTTCTTGACGTCGAAAGTGTAAGATTTGATGAGTTAGCTTCAAGCGTAAACTTTAGTAAATTCCTATCTGTAGATGTTGGTTCATCGAGGTAATTGTAAACTTGCTCCCAAGAAAGCGAAGTTTTAAGTGGTCCAATATTGTACATTCCTGTAACGTTATACTTATCAGATGCACCCAATGATTGCTTTGAAGTGTTATTAGAATAATTGTACACATTTTTCAGCGTGAAAGTATAGTTGAAATTTAGTGAAAAATTATCCAACTTCCAATTCCAAGGTAATTGGTATGTGTAAGTAATATTCCTGTTTTCGATGTTATTGTACACTGATCCATTTGCTGAAATGTCATAGTTAATAACTTTGTTTGCCAAACTAAAATTGTAAATAGTTTGATTAAAAGTTTTCCAATCTTTTTCCGGTTCGAATAAGTATCCATCGTATTGCATTCTATAAGTACTGTCAACGGAATTAACTTTCAAGCTATTTTCTGGAAGAATATCAAAAGATAAGTTCTTTACTCCACCATTTAAAACAATTAAAGTATCGGTCAGTTTTTTATCGTACATAATATAAGGTCTGAAATAAACATTTTGATTTTGATAGTTAAAACCAAGTTTGTGATAGAAATTATTATCATTGATGTACGTACCCTCAACGTATATAGGTCCATCGTATTTATAATAAATATTCCCATTTGAATACCTGTAAATAAAAGGTGATAGCGTAAGTTCAAAACTATCCTTAGATTGATTGTAAGATATTTTATCTGATTTACTCTGCGTGTTCTGAGTTTCAATTCCAACTCCTTCTGTTCCAAATGATAATTTTACTGCCCATTTATTTACAGCAAAATTGAATGACTGAGATACAACTAAAGTATTTCCGAATGTAATTGAAAAAGAGTATGGAGGAACACCATCAAGGTTCATTATATAAAGAGGATACGGGAAAATGGGAGCACCCAAAATTACTAAAAACGAATTTTTAGCAACTATGTACTTACTTTCAAGTACATATACATCTGAGGAAAGAATCATATAATGCGGTTCTTCCAAATTACAAGTGGTTAAATAAGAGTCTTCAAGTTGGGTCAATGTTGATGTAGCTTCATAATTTATTTCAGAACTGTAAACATAAACTGGGATTTTTTTGTTGTTATAGTTATAATTGTAAACAACTTTAGCTTTGACTATCAACACTCTTTCGCTTTCAAAATCGTATTTAAAACTTTTAGCAGTGTACACCATATCTTTATCGTAAAATTTTATTTCACCAGCAGCTTGTATTGTCTTTATCTTACCGTCAATAATTGTCGCTGTTGCTTCATCACAAAGAAGTTTGTAATTATCCCAAGAAAAAGAAACATCTCCTTTAAATTTAACAGCATCTTCTGAAAAATAGGCATCCAAAGAGTTAACTTTTACAAGACTTTCTGAAAAACCAACGGAATTAGTAAAACTGAAAAAAGCCGTTATTACTAGGACAAACAAAAACAATCTTGACAAAAACTCTCTCACTTTAAAAGCTATTGGAGTATCGACAAAAATATACATAATGAACCCAACAACGGAAAATACAATGTTCGGAAGCCACGTTGCAAGCATCGGATCCATTAATCCTTCTTTTCCCATACCAGACAACCATGCACCCGAACCTTGGTATAGTACAATTATAAGAAATGTAAGGATAATGCTCCAAGACCTGCTAATAAACCCAAACAACAATGAAACAGGAAGACCTATCAAAACTATAACCAAAGCTCCTAGAGCATTTGCATAACGTTGGTTAAGTTCAACAATCAAATTCGAAGCATTTATACCTAATTTCTTGTACGTTTGAAGTTGTTCTCTTAGCTCTTTTGAAGTTTTATCCCTTGTAGTTTTGTAAGCCCTTAGCATTTCTTCGATTTCACCAGCAACGTCTAATTTCATTTCTTTAAATTGCATGTCTAATTTGAGAAATCCTGTTTCCAACTCCACTATATACATCGATCCGTCTAATAAAAACCAACCGTCTTTCCTTTTTATAACTTTTTTAGCTGTAAGAATCTGTTCGTTTCCCTCTTCATTTCTAAATAAAACTACATCGTAAAGTTCACCTTTAGCTTTGTTGTGTTCTTTAACATAAAAATAAACATCTTTTTCTAATTCTACAAGCATATTTGTCTTTACAACACTTTCAGGTGATTGAAATATATACTGGTTGAGTATCTGCGAAGATTTGTAATTGGCGGTTGGAACAACATAATCACCAAGCAACCAGGAGAAAAAGCCTAAGATTAGTGCAAGAATGATAAACGGTGTAACTAAATGCTTAGCCGAAACACCGTGAACCAATAAAGCAGTAATTTCTCTGTTGTTGTACATATCGCTTATAACCCAGAATATTGAAAAAAGTACCCCAACAGGGATACCGAGAAATGTAAAGTAAGGTATGTTGTACATTACAAATAGTAGTAATTTATCTATTCCAACTCTATTTCTAATTATGTAATCTGAAATTTGATAAAGCCATTCTACGCTGACAAACACAATAAAACCAGCGAGTCCCATAAAAAATGGTTTCAATGCTTGCTTTAAAACATATCTTGTCAGAGTCTTCAACCTATTCACCCCAATGTATATTTTTATTTTTCAATTTTCACTTTTAAGGTTATCAACTGAAAATTGTTGTAATTCGTCATTGTAGCATGTGTAATAATTACCAGTCAAAATGTAAAATGTAATCTCTATAATCTGAACGGCAAAATCTGAAATTTCCTCTAAGATTTTTGAAATATCTAACAAAATTAAACCCCTCTTAATCAACCTTGGATTATTTTGTATGATCGTTGTTATATCTTCTTGGAATTTTTCAAGCATTTTATCCATAATCTCATCTTGGTTACATATTCCATAGGCACCTTCGGTATTTTGGTCAACATATATTCTCAATGCTTTTCTTAGCATTTTTTGAGCGAATGAAAACATTTCGGGAAGCATGATACTTTGATTGAGCTCCGGCTCTTTTATCAAATTTTCTATATCCTCAGCGATATCTTTAAGCCTAGAACTTATATCCAACAAAACTTTTGCAACAAGCACACTTCCAAAAATAAATCTCAGCTCGTAACCGCTTGGGTTAGATGTCCCAACAATTGTTTGAGAAAAATTTAGTATATTTAGGTACTCTTCATATATATCCCAATACTGATTTTTAACTTTTTTCGCTAATTCCAGATTGCGTTCTTTAAAAGCTTCCATTGTTAATCTAAGGAGATCTTCAACGTACCATGCCTCTTTTGTTAAAATTTTTTTCATTTCATTAATGTTAGTTTCAATAAGCCATTTCACATCGTTCACCTTCTTGATTGATTTTCACAAACCATTTTTCAGTATTTTTCTTCCGTAACCTATCTTTTCTTTTATCGAAGTGGAAAAGTCGTATGATTTTGGCCTTAAAATAATCACAGTTCTATTACACTTTTTGATTCTAAACTCATTTGTCTGCTCAACTAAATCCCCGTCTACTATCAAATTTGCAACTTCACTTGATCTTACTGCAATCCTTTCGTTACTTGGAATTACAAGACTCCTATTTGCTAAAAATTGTGGTGCCATAGGTGTAATTTCAAACGCCTCAACATTTGGAAGCATAATAGGCCCACCAAGTGCGAGAGCATATGCTGAAGAACCCGTTGGGGTGCTTATAACCAATCCATCGGCGTGATAATAAAACGTACCGTCTGTAATTTTTACATCCAAATCAAGAATTTTTTGAGATACATCTTTTTGAATGACAGCATCATTTATTGCAAAATAAGTTCCTTTCTTTGTTTCAATTCGAAGAGTCCAGCGTTTGTCTTCAATAAAATTCCAATCTTTCAAATCTTGAATAAGTTTGTCAATTTCGTTAAGCAAGTATCCTGAGAAAAATCCTAATCTCCCTGCTTTTACACCTATAACGGGAGTATTTACTTTCTTTAAAGTCCTTAAAACCGTACCATCACCGCCAACAACGATGTTCACATCAACGGAAAACTTCTCCTCGTCAAAATCCAAAGAGGAATCCGTAAAGTGTTTTACTTCAAAATTTTTTACAATATTTTCAAGAACAAACTTCGCTGCTTCTACGTAATCTACGCGATAAAAAATACCTAACTTAATCATTTATTTCAATCTCCAACCTAAATCTATAAGTGATTGAGCCATGAATTGGTCTAGGAAAATCAAAATAAGAATTGCGATCAAAGGGGTTATGTCTATATAGCCTATCGGGGGTATATATTTTCTGATAGGTCTTTCCACAATTTCAGCTATATCCCTCAATATATGATAAAATTTGAAAGAATACATATTAGGTATCCAACTCAATATCGCGGTAATAATTATAACAGTCATTTCAAAATTCAAAAATATTCTCAAAACATAACCCATCGCATAGAAAAGATTACCAAGTATAAACACATTATTTCCCCCTTTCACCAAATATCGCAGTACCTATTCTAACTATCGTACTTCCTTCTTCAACTGCCACTTCAAAATCGTTACTCATACCCATAGATAGTTCTTTCAAATTCGGAAATCTCTTTGAGATACCATCTCTAATTTCACGCAACATCCTAAAATATTTCCTTGTAGATTCCGGTTCAACAAATGGAGCCATCGTCATAAGTCCAATAACTTGGACGTTTTTAAACTTTTCAGATTCCTTCAATAGATCTTCAATATTATTTGGACTAATACCACCTTTTGTTTCTTCACCTGAAACATTAACTTCTATCAAAATTTTTTGAATTTTTCCCATTTTCGAAGCTATTTTGTTGATTTCCTCAATTTCGTTTATCCTATAAACTGAATGAATGAGATAAGCAACAGGAACTATGTATTTCAATTTATTTGTTTGAATACGCCCTATGTAATGCCATTCAATGTCTGGAAAATTTAATTGCTCAGATTTATCACGAAGTTCTTGCGCGTAATTTTCACCAAAAATTCTTAACCCAACATCGTAAGCAGTTTTTATAATCTCAACAGGATGAGTCTTTGTAACAGCGACTATCTTTATTTCATCTGGCTTTCTGCCAACTTTCAGTGCATGTTCCGAAATTTTATTCATGACGTATTCGTAATTTTTCTTTATCATTGAATAACTATTCAATATTTCCGAATCCATCAAACAACCCTCCAGGTAGAGTGTTATAACCTAAGTATTTATAAGCCTTTTCAGTAGCAATCCTTCCGCGTGCTCCCCTTGCAATGAAACCGCTTTGCACTAAAAAAGGTTCATAAACTTCTGAGATTGTGTCTTCAGTTATACCAAGAGAAGCTGCTAAAGTTTTCAATCCGACAGGACCACCTTTGTAAATTTCTATAATTGTCTTCAATATTTTTCTATCCATTTCATCAAGCCCAAACTCGTCGACACCCAATAATCTCATAACTTCCTCAACTATATTGAGCGTTATATTTTCTGAGCCACGTACTGTACTCAAGTCACGAACTCTCTTAAGTAACCTTATAGCAATCCTTGGAGTTCCTCTCGACCTTTTTGCAATAGAAAGGGCTGCGTCATCATCAATTAAAGTACCCATAACTTCGGCTGCCCGAGTTATTATCATCTTAAGTTCTTCTTGAGTATAGAAATTCATTTCGAAAATCATACCAAATCTATTTCTTAAAGGGGAGGTTAAAAGTCCGCTTCTTGTTGTAGCACCTATCAATGTAAAAGGTTGTAATTCCACTCTTATTGACCTTGCCGCTGGTCCTTTACCTATCATTATATCAACTTGAAAATCTTCCATCGCAGAATACAAGATTTCTTCGACATTCCTGTTCATCCTATGTATTTCATCTATAAATAACACATCACCTGCTTCAAGGTTTGTCAATATCGCAGCTAAATCTCCTTGCTTTTCTAATATCGGGCCACTTGTGACATGTATATTTGCATTTAATTCATTCGCTATTATAGTTGCAAGTGTCGTTTTACCAAGGCCTGGAGGTCCAGCAAGCAAAATATGGTCAAGCTGTTCGCCACGCATCTTAGAAGCTTGGATAGCAAGCTTCAACCTTTCCTTTATATTCTCTTGACCTATATATTCAGAAAGAAATTTAGGTCTTAAGGAATAACTGTCGTAACCAGTCCTCTCCGGTGAGACTATCCTTTCACTACCGTATTCATTTATTTTTTCCAAGATTTAACACCTCTGCTTCCAACGGTACATTAATTCTTAAACCTTCCCGTCCCAAATTAATCCTTACCTTTGCAAAGCCTTGTATTTTAAAACTTTCAGTGTTCATATTTTTTAAATTTTTATTGAAAATTTCAACGGATGAGAAAACAATGCTTAAGCTATAAAGATCTTCATCTATCTTTGCTGGTTCACCATTCCACAAGCCTATAATATTCCATGCACTATCGTAAACTTTTAATTGTACAAGTTCAATTTCTTTCTCAATAGCAATTTTTTTATTTTGGCTTGGAGCATTGATTTTCAAATTAGCATTTATAATAAGATTTATTCCTTTTATTTGAGTTTCCGTGATTTCAAAATTAATCTTCAAATCACTAACAACAAAAAATGCCCTTTTCAGGTTAAAAAGGGATATAGATAAAAGAAACATTGCAATTAAACTTACCACGATAAGCCAAAACGTAGTATTCAAAAATAATTTTTTCATGACTTAAACCTCATTTACATATTACTTTGCAAAAATATTATACCACAAAGTTTAACATTTTCTATGCATGTATCATCAAAGATTGTTCTAACAAAAATTCGGTTTGTTTTTTTATTTTTTGTATTGACAAAATAGTTATACGTATTATAATTATGCATATAACTATTATACGTATAACTATTTACAAAACATCAGAAATAATGCGCAGAGAGGAGTGATAAGTTGTTTACAGATGATAAAAAAGGTATTGTTTATCATGTAAGTACTTTGCAAAAGAGAATTTTCAAAATTATCCATGAACAAGTCTCAAAAGAATTCGGTATACACCCCGGTCAAGTCCCGATGCTGTTTATAATCGAGAAAAAACCAGGCATAAGCCAAAAAGAGATAGCAGACGCACTAAATATCGAACCGGGAACTGTTGCGGTTATGCTCAAGCGTATGGAAAAAAGCGGTCTGATATTAAGAACAACAGACGAAAGAGACAGAAGAGTTTTAAGAGTTCACTTAACTCAAAAGGCAAAAGACGCGCTTTTTTATATAAAAGATGTCTTAGCTAATTTGGAAAGTAAAATACTTTCAACACTTCAAGAAAGTGAGCAAGAAATGTTCTTGAAAGTAATTGAAAAAATAAACAAAAAGTTAGATGAAGAATTTCCACTAAGGGAGCGTGAAGTCAAATGTTGAGCAAGTATCTCAAAAAGTATTGGTTACTAATAACCCTAACAGTTTTATTAGTAGCCATTCAAGCAATAATTTCTTTATATTTGCCTGATTTGATGTCTGATATAGTTGATAAAGGTATAACAAAAGGTGATACTGATTATATCTGGCGTGTTGGCGGCAAGATGTTACTTGTCTCGTTTTTAAGTGTTATTGCAGCGGTACTTGCCAGTTATTCGTCTTCCATAGTTAGTATGGGGCTTGGAAAGGATTTGAGAGAAGCAATCTTCAAGAAAGTAACATCTTTCTCCTTGGAGGATATGAATAAATTCAGTACATCATCTTTGATTACCAGGACAACAAACGACGTTACACAGATTCAACAAGCCACAATTATGATTTTGCGTATGGTTGTTATGGCACCTGTAATGGCGGTTGGCGGAATATTCATGGCTATCCAAAAAGACGCTAAGCTCACAAGTATTTTGCTTGTTTCAGTTCCCGTAATGCTTTTAGGACTTGGAATCATAGCTTGGATAGTTGCGCCATTGTTCAAGAGTATGCAAAAAAAGATAGATAAACTCAATTTAGTTGTTAGAGAACGCGTTACAGGCATAAGGGTTATAAGGGCATTCAATAAAGAAGATTACGAAAAAGGAAGGTTTAGCGAAGCTAACAACGATCTGACGCGAACAGCTTTAATCGTAAATAGGATCTCTTCCGTACTATTTCCATACATGATGATAGTTATGAACTTTACAACAATTGCCATCATATGGTTTGGTGCTAAACAAATCGACGCTGGTACATTACAAGTTGGTCAGATGATGGCTGTTATGCAATATGTTATGCAGATTATGTTCTCTTTTATAATGATTTCGGTCATTTTTATCTTTTTACCAAGGGCAAGTGTTTCAAATCAGAGAATTAAAGAAGTACTTACGACTGAAACAAAAATCAAGGAATCAGAGAATGCAATTAAAGTAAAATCATCTCCAACTTGGTTTGAAGATATAAACAATAACTTCAAAGGTATCGTAGAATTCGATAATGTTACATTTAAATACCCCGGTGCAGCGGAACCGGTTTTGAAAAACATTTCGTTTAAAGCCTTGCCCGGAAAAATTACCGCTATAATCGGTTCAACCGGTTCGGGAAAATCCACTTTATTAAATTTAATAACAAGGTTTTACGATGTTACTTCAGGTAGTGTTAAGATAGACGATATTGGTATTAGAGAAATCCCATTTGAGATTATGAGAAAAAATATAGGTTACGCGACACAAAAAGCCTTTATATTTTCAGGGACGATAAGGGAGAATATAAGATTTGGTAGAGAATGGATAACTAATGACATGGTTGAAAATGCTGCCGATATATCGCAAGTTCTGGAGTTTGCCTCAAAGTATCCAGAAGGTCTAGATTACCAAATTGATCAAGCAGGTCTAAACCTATCAGGTGGTCAGAAACAGAGAATTTCGATAGCGCGTGCAATTGCAGGTAAACCTAGGATATACCTTTTCGATGACACGTTTAGCGCCCTTGATTTTAAAACAGACGCAAAGGTTCGAACAAGGCTCTTTAAAGAAACAAAAGATGCAACAGTTATCATTGTTGCTCAACGTGTTGCAACTATAATGCATGCAGACCAAATAATTGTTTTGAAAGATGGAGAAATTGCTGGAATCGGAACTCACGAAGAATTAATGAAAACAAGTGAAGTTTATCAAGACATAGTTTACTCGCAACTTTCCAAAGAAGAAATCCAGTGAGGTGATAGAATATGGAAAAAAGAGAACAAACACAAAAACAAAGACCACCAAGACCAATGGGACCTGGAGCTGGAGGACCAGCATTTGCAAGAGGTGGCGAAAAACCAAAAGATTTCAAAAAAGCCCTGAAAAAGCTTATGACTTACCTAAGACCTCACCAATATGCGATTATAGCTGTATTTGTAATAACAATAATTGCAACAGTTCTCACAATAAAAGCACCGAAAATTTTAGGAGAAGCAACAACAGAAATATTCCGAGTCATTATGTTAAGAAAAACACCATTCTCCGGATTCCTTAACACATCTATGGACTTCGATAAGATATTTAGAATTCTTTTGAACGTTGCTCTACTTTACGGAATATCTGCGTTGTTAAACTTTTCCCAAGGTTACATGATGGCAGGTATTACACAAAAAATAGTAAAGAAAATGAGGGAAGATATAAATGATAAATTGAAAAGACTCCCCCTAAGTTTTTACGACCACAGGTCACACGGTGATATCATCAGTAGGATCACCAATGATATTGATTTGATAAGTAACACGTTGCAGCAGAGTTTAACACAATTTATCTCTGGTATAGTAACAATTGTGGGTATAACATATATGATGCTAACTATAAATGTCAAACTCACACTTTTAACGTTAATAACATTGCCATTAAGTGCTATAGCAACGATAGTTATAGCAAAATATTCACAAAAGTACTTTGCAGCGCAACAAAAATTACTGGGAAAACTCACAGGACAAGTTGAAGAAGTTTATGGAGGACACATAGTTGTAAAAGCTTATGGAAGAGAAAAAGATGAGCTTGAGAAATTCACATATGTAAATACCGAATTATACAAGGAAAGTAAAAAAGCACAATTTTTAACAGGTATAATAATGCCAATGATGAATTTTATCGGTAACCTTGGCTATATAATCGTTGCAGTTGGCGGTGGTGTATTGGTAACTAAGAAAGCCATTACAATTGGTGATGTTCAGGCATTTATACAGTACTCAAGACAATTCAACCAACCGATAATCCAAATCTCAAACATAGTAAATATGATCCAATCAACCTTGGCAGCTTCGGAAAGAGTCTTTGAAATATTAGAAGAAAATGAAGAAGTTCCAGATAAAGAAACAGCTGTAGAACTGGATAAAGTTGACGGAAACGTGAAGTTTGAAAGTGTGAAATTTAGCTATTATCCTGAAAAACCGCTGATCGAGAATTTAAACATCGATATTAAGAGCGGTCAGATGGTCGCTATAGTTGGTCCGACAGGCGCAGGAAAGACAACACTTGTAAACTTGCTCATGAGATTTTACGAGATTCAAGGTGGAAGTATAAGAGTAGATGGAATAGATATACGCGATATTAAAAGATACAACCTCAGAAAACACTTTGGAATGGTTTTGCAAGACACTTGGTTATTCTCTGGTACAATAAAAGACAATATCGCTTATGGTAAAACAAATGCGACAGAAGAAGAAATAATAAAAGCAGCAAAGATGGCTCATGTGCATCATTTCATAATGGCACTACCAGACGGATACAACACAACCATAGGCGAAGACTCAACAAATATCTCGCAAGGTGAAAAACAACTCTTAACAATTGCAAGAGCGTTTTTAGCCGATCCAAGTATCCTAATACTTGATGAAGCCACAAGCAACGTCGACACACTTACGGAAGTATATATCCAAAAAGCAATGAACGATTTACTGAAAGGAAGAACAGCCTTTGTTGTTGCACATAGACTTTCAACTATCAGAAATGCAGATATAATTCTTGTCATGAACGAAGGTAAAATTATAGAAATGGGTAAACATGAGGAATTGCTTGAAAAAGGAGGATTTTACGCAGATATGTACAGAAGTCAGTTCCTTGGTGCGTTAGTTGACGCATAAATTAAATGAGAATACTCAATTTAAAAAAATTAACCAAATAAAACTTTTAGCCTGCTCTTTTATCGAGCAGGCTTTTTATTTTAGATTAGTCTATTTGCCAAAAATACGCCAAGTTCGCCAAACATTCGCCAATTTTTTGCCAAATTCACCAAACTAACGTAAAACATATATGGTCTTTTTTCCCTTCCCCCTAATAGTGAAAAGACCAATGCTCACTAAGAACTTTAAATCTAAGCGGGCAGTTTCATCAGAAACATTATTTATTTCTCTATAAATTTGGTTTGTTATACTCCCATTTTCCTTGACATATAGTACTGCTTTGATTTGTCTTTCGTTTAAACCTATTTTATACAGTTGGTCGGTACTATATAAATCTTTATTTAAAGTAACTAATAAACCTCCTTGCCAATTTTCAAATAACGGTTTGGGTAATCCTTGTTCTTTACACAACTGAACAACCCTAATAGTACCTGTACCCCAACGTTCAACCATACCAGCAAAATAAAAAATTTGTGCAATAAGTGGGTTACGTGGTATTGAATTATGTACAACGTAAAGATCTTCAGGTGTAAGTGGAGATAGCAATTCACCTGGGTTCCATACTTCCAAACGATTATCATACAAACGAATCTGTATATCAGCTGGATAGGTGTAATCACGATGAATAAGAGCGTTGATTACAATTTCCCTCAAAGCTTCAAGTGGATATTCCCATATTTCAATGCGTTGCAAACCTTTTACAGAAACATCATCTGCTTTAATCTCAAAACGAACCTTAAGTATTTCTCGGAAACGTTTAATAACGTTATCAAGTTGCCTCCAAAGTGTTCCCTGAAAAATGTGACTATCCAAAATATTATTTTCACGAAAAACCCCCATTCTTACTTGTGATAAGGGATAAATTTTTTGTGGGTTACGTGAAAAAAGCAAAACAGCAGCATTTGTTAATTTTCTCTCGTTTAATAATCCAAGATTTTCTAAAATTATTTCAGGATGAGACATATCAATATATGGCAGTCTTTGCTTTGCAAGATTAACAAAATAAACTAATCCTTCTTCATCTAATTCTTTTAAATCAAACTCACTGGGAAGTGTATCCCAAGTTCGTCCGGAACGTTTCAAAATATGTTGAAATATTTCCTCCTACGTAAAAGTATGGTATAAATATTTTAGTCAAAAAATAGGCAGGGCAGGA
>SPLK01000118.1_pt1 | contig 38154 bp, 35 predicted proteins | sample 2456111 | NCBI WGS metagenome assembly SPLK01 (sample SAMN11156906, study PRJNA527647) | hot springs metagenome | biome: Geothermal region; feature: Hot spring; material: tree branch in hot spring; isolation source: hot spring sediment rich in lignocellulosic material ... | reverse complement strand
CTACTATTATTTTATACAGGAGGAAATGGAATGTGGTTTAGTGTAGATTTTCATTCACATGTGCCGGTATACATACAGATAAAAGAAAATATAAAAGGCATGATTTTAAAGGGTAAATTAAAAGTAGGTGATTATATACCATCGATAAGGGCTTTAGCGAAAGATTTAGGTGTAAACGTAAATACTGTTGCAAGAGCCTACAGGGAGCTTGAACAGGAAGGGATAATTTATGCAGAACGTGGAGAAGGGTATGTGGTAAAAAAATCAGTTGAAGATGAAATAAAGATAGAAACTTTAGAAGAACTCAGAAGGATAGTAAAAAAATTAAAGTCAATGGGTATCCAAAAAGAACATATTCAATCAATACTAGACAATGAATTTTCAAATGGAAGTAATTAAATTAAATAATGTTTATCTTGGAGGTGAGGATTTTGGTTTTAGAAGTTAGAGGTTTGAAAAAGTACTACAAAGAGATTAAAGCAGTTGATAGCATATCTTTTAGTATCGAAAAAGGCGAGATTTTTGCTCTACTTGGTCCAAATGGCGCAGGTAAGACGACAACTATTAAATGTATATTAGGACTTAGGTTTAAAGATTCAGGTGAGATAATCAAAAATGGTAAAATAGCTTATCTGCCAGAAGGAAAAGAACTTTATCAAAGCTATACTGTGAAGAAAATGGTGGAATTCACCGCAGATTTAACAGAGGATTTTGATAAAAGTAAGTGTTATGGTTTAATAGAAAAATTTGATTTGCCACTTTCGGAAAAGGTGTCAGAATTATCTAACGGTCAGACTACACAGCTATATCTTGCTTTAGTGTTATCACAGAAGGCAGATTTATATATATTAGACGAACCAACTTGGGGATTAGATCCCATCGTGAGAAATCAAATACTTGATGCTATAAGAAACATTCCGATGGATGGTGGGTCTGTACTTTACACAAGTCATATACTCAGCGAAGTTGAAAAAGTTGCAGATAAAGTTGCCATAATGAATAAAGGAAAGATTATCGAGATCGGATATCTCGATGATATTAAAGAAAAATACTGCGCAATAAAGGTTGAAAAGGGAAAGAAAGTGGAAGGTTATAAATATAAGTCTACTAAATCGGAAGATATATACATAGTCACAAAAGATTATGCTAAGGAAAATAAATTTGAATATGAACTTGTGACCTTCGATGTCTTATTTGAAGCTTTTATAGTTGGAAGCAATACTAATGGTAATAACAGAGGTGATATGAAATGAGAAAAGAATTCAATGATTTAAAAGTTAGATTTTTCGGGGTTTTAGTTGTTATATTTATACTCTTCTTTTTAGTTGCTCCTTTACAAAAATTCACACTCTCAATGTTGGAAGGTTACACAGGAAATCCACAGCTGGAAAAATTTCTTCCTGGTAGTATGTTAAATAAACTTAAAGAATGGAATTTTTACGTTAATTCACAATGGTATGGTAAAAATTTTGGTCAAATGATTCCAATAATCGGTATTATCATGGCATTCCCACTCTTTGCAAGGGAATTTGAAAATAGAACAATAGAATTTTTACTTGTTAGAAAATCGAGAAAAGAAATCTTTTTGAATAAAGTGCTTACTGGTTTTATTGCGCTGAGTGTTATCTTAATAATCGCTGGCCTACTGCCATTGGTTTATTCATTTTTGCTTAGAAAGGATTATATTTACGAAACAGGGTTAAAATTTGTATTTCAATCATATTTTGCGGGTTTGCTTTGGTATGGCATCGGTATATTTTTCTCAGTTCTATTCAATGATCAAGTAAAACCACTCCTTGCGGGTTTGGGGACACTTGCCATCACTACTGTGGCAGGTCTACTGAAACCATTGAAGTTTTTAAATACATTTTCATATGCACTTGGTACAAACATTTTCCAAAAAAATTTCATAGATTTTAAATACACAATTTGTGCTATAATATTCACAATAGTATCTTTCATCTTTGCCTATATTATTTTCAATAAAAAAGAGGCATAATTCACAAAGGAGGTGCCATGTATGATAGTTGTAACGACTGATTTTGTTCCAGGCTATGAAATCGTTGAAACGTTAGGAATTGTTACAGGTAGTATAGTTAATTCAAAGCACCTGGGTAAAGATATAGCAGCTGCATTTAAGACTTTGGCAGGTGGTGAGATAAAAAGTTATACGGAATTGTTAGTTGAGAGTAGAAACATCGCATTGAAACGCATGATAGATGAAGCTGAAAAACTCGGTGCTGATGCAATTATCGGCCTCAGGTTTGGTTCATCGTCTATAATGCAAAGCGCTGCAGAAATTCTTGCATACGGGACGGCGGTAAAATTGAGAAAATTATCTGAGTGAGTAGCAAATAATTAAAGGAGCGATTGAATGTGCCAAGTACTTTATTGGAAAAAGAATTAATTGAGGCTATAGCAAAGACTTATGGTACACCAGTTTATGTTTATTCGCGTGAAGAGATTTTGAAGAGAATAAGTACCGTTAAGTATGTTTTCAGCAGCGTAAATCTTTTCCCGACATTTGCATGCAAAGCAAATAATAATCCAAGGATTATAGAAATATTTAAAGACAACGGTTTTGGTGCTGATATAGTATCCATTGGTGAGTATCATGCTTGTAAGTTAGCAGATGTAGATGACAAAAAAATTGTTTGGAATGGAAATGGTAAAACTAGAAAAGAAATAGAAATACTTTCAAAAAAAGTAGGGTATGTAAATATAGATTCTGAAGAAGAATACGAAATTTGGTCAGAAATAGATAGCAGTGCGGAGTTTTTTCTGCGTGTAAATCCTGACGTCGATGCAAAGACACATCCGCATATATCGACAGGTTTGAAAAAAAGCAAATTTGGTATACAAACCGATGAAATTGATAGAATACTCTCACAGAATAAGCTGAACATTTCTGGATTTCATGTTCATATAGGTTCTCAGATAACTGATGTTGAACCTTTTGAAGAAGCTATTTCCAAAGTTGTTGATTTGTCTAAAAAATACGGATTTTCAAAAATTAACATAGGTGGTGGCTGGGGAATAAAATACAAAGATAAGGAATTGGACATTTTAGAATATAAAGAGAGAATTGTGCCTTATTTAAAAGATTTCAAAATGGTGATTCTCGAGCTTGGGAGATATCTGATTGCTCCAGCCGGGTTACTTGTTTTAAAAGTGGAATATGTGAAAAAAACTCGGCACAAAACCTTTGTAGTTTTAGACGGAGGAATGAATGTACTTATGAGACCAGCAATGTACAATGCTTATCATGAAATAAATGTATTAGATCCAGAAAGCAGTGAAAAATATATCATTGATGTAGTCGGTCCACTTTGTGAATCAGGAGATATTATCGCTTTCGAAAGGAATTTGGAAATACCGAAAGTTGGAAGTTACGTAATTGTTCGAGACGTAGGTGCTTATGGTTATTCCATGTCAAACAATTACAACTCTATGCCAAGACCTGCAGAAGTGATTGTGTACGAGGAAAACGGAAAATACGACTTCAGATTAATAAGAAGAAGAGAAGAAATTGAAGAAATGTTTAAAACAATAGTTTGAAAATTGTTGGAAAAAATTTAAAGAAAATTTATGTGAAAATTGAAAAATACCCATTGACAAACCAATAACCTTATGGCAAAATATATCACGGTCAGCGATGAGTTGACAAGTAAGAAAGACGGGGACGTGGTGCAGCCTGGTTAGCACGCCGGTCTGTCACACCGGTGGCCGCGAGTTCAAATCTCGTCGTCCCCGCCAAATAAAGAACAAACGGGCGAGACATCGTGTCTCGCCTGTTTTTGTATTTATACTAGTATTACATGAAAAATTGGGAGGGAAGGACATGAGAAGTGAACTTTACAATTGGAAATATAACTCACTTGCTCAAAAAATCAAACCTGTTCTTGAAAGAAAAGGCTTTGAAGTATATGTGGCAAATTCCACAGACGAGCTTTTATCAACTGTGAGCTCAATCATACCAGAAAAGTCTACGGTTACAAGTGGTGGTTCATTGAGCGTTAGTGAAAGCAGTGTTTTAGAACTACTCAAAAGTGGAAAATATAACTTTTTAGATAGGACAAACGCAAAAACTCTTGAAGAAAAAAGAGAAATAGAATTAGCAGCTTTTCGTTCAGATTATTATGTTTGTGGCGTAAATGCTATCACTGAAGATGGGAAGTTGGTATTTCTGGATGGTAACGGTAATCGTGTGGCAGCGGTTATTTATGGTCCGAAAAATGTTTTATTAATTTCTAGTTTAAACAAGATTGTCAAGAATGTTGAAGAAGCGCGCGAAAGATTAAGGTACATCTCCCCTATGAATTCCAAAAGATTGAATCTAAAAACTCCTTGTACCATCAACGGTTTTTGCCAAGATTGTTTGTCAAGCGACAGAATTTGTAATTATTTTGTTGTTGTGGAATCATCCTTGAGGCAACCAAAAAGAATAAAGATTATATTGACAACTTTTGAACTAGGTTTGTAACAACTTATTTTTTATGATAGTTGATTTAAAAATCATGTTATGGTAAAATTGTGAATTAGATAACAAACAAACAAAAACAGGGGGAGTAATTTATGAAAATACCAAAGCCGACTATAAAAAGATTGGGGCTTTACTATAGGTGTCTTAGCAAATTTAAAGATGATGGCGTTAACTTTGTATCTTCGCAAGATATTGCTGAAAGATTGAATATCAAACCTAGTCAAGTTAGAAAAGATTTATCGTACTTTGGCGAGTTTGGTAAAAGGGGATTAGGATACAATGTTAAAAGACTAATTGAAGAGATAGCTGATATTATTGGTATAAATAAAGAATGGAATGTAGCTATCATAGGTGCTGGTAATCTTGGAAGCGCATTAGCAAATTACCCTGGTTTGCCAAAGCACAAATTCAAAGTTGTAGCTATATTTGACAATGACAGAGAAAAAGTCGGTAAGAAAATTGCAGGAATTACTGTATACCACATGAATGACTTGAAAGAATTAGTGGAAAAAATGAATATCGAAATGGCAGTTATTGCAGTTCCAGAAAGTGCCGCTCAATTAGTTGTAGAGCAAATCGAAGAAACAAGTATAAGAGGAATAGTTAACTTTTCGCCAGTAAAATTGAGAACGTCTTTACCAGTTGAAGATGTTGATATAACTCTTTCATTTGAAACATTGTCATATATGATAATCAATAAAATGCTTGGAAATGAAATAAATGAGTAAATAAAACACGGCTAAAATAAAAGCAAACACCCCCGAGATTTTATATCAAAACTATCTCGGGGGTGTTTTTGTTTTTCTTTGGATAGTAAATAGTATCAACTAATTATTAACTACACTTACTCCATCCACATTTTCTACAGCTTGTACATCCTTCTTGTTTTATAATACTATTTTTCGATAAACATGATGGACAATAAGTGTTACCATCTGCATCTATGTAATATCCTTCGCTCCATTGCAAACCATTTGCAGTAACGAATTTTTCTATTTCTTCAGCTGTTTTAATAGTTCCGTCGATGACAAATGTATTAATTTCTTCAGCTGGTTTTTCTCCCCAAAGTTCCACAAAATCGTCAACTGCAAGTTTAATTTCCTTTGCAAGCGCGGGTGTATATGTGCCTTTTACTTTTTTAAGTTGTTCTAGAATTTCTTCAGCTGAAACACCTGCTCTTAGCGCAATAGAGCTAAGTCTTCCTATCGCCTCGGCAAGTTCTGTACCATTCGAGAGGAATATTTCAACTGCTTCACCGTTGTCGTCGAAGCTAACGGTTATATAAGTTGTGCCACTTTCTGCTTTAAATTTCCTTGTGACGCTTCTGAGCGTTTCTTTTCTCGGCTTTGGTCTAAGTTTATGTTTCTCATCCAATACGAAAAACTGTACTTTTGGAGCATCTTTTGTTTTAAGGTTTTTGGCAGAAGTGAGTACTTGAGTTTGCAATGATCCATCCCTGTATATCGTTAATCCACGGATATTTAGCTTCATCGCTTCGAGGTATATGTTCAGTACATCTTCTTCTGTTGCACTATTAGGCATGTTTATAGTTTTTGAAATGTTGTTGTCAACATATCTTTGGAATGCATCCTGCATAAGTAAATGATCCATTGGAGAAATGTCCATTGCAGTTACGAATACTCTCTTTATTTCTTCTGGAATTTCTGGAATGTCTTGCAGTGAACCTTTTTCAACTAATTTATCTTTTATTCTATCAAGAATTTCTCTATCAAGTTTAGTTTCCAAGACTTTATTAACATAGAACAAAGCTTCTTTTGTACCGTCATGTTTGTTCATATACCTCACATACGCAAGCAAGAAATTAGGTTCTAGTCCGCTGCTCGTGTCGGCTATATTCGAAATTGAACCAGTTGGGGCAATGGTCAACACCGCAACATTTCTCTTTCCTTTCTTGGATTCTTTAAACACTTCTTTTAATTCATTATCATATTTACTCATTCCCATAGCAAATGGTGCAAATTCATCTTCTCTGGAATATCTGCTCTTTTCAAAAAGCGGGAAACTACCTTTTAACTGTGCTAGTTTGTTTGATTCATCATGTCCATGTATTGCCATGTAAGCTGTCATATCTGCAGCAAATTGTCTACCTTCGTGACTGTTGTATGGAATATCCATCATATAAAGAAGATCAGCAAACCCCATTATGCCAAGCCCAATTCTTCTACTGTATGTAACCGCTTTTCTTATTTTCTCGAGTGGGAATACATTGACATCTATAACGTTATCGAGGAATCTTACAGCAAGTCTTGTAGCTTGTGCGAAAGCTTCCCAATTGAATTCACCATTCATATAAAACTTGGCTACATCTATTGAGCCAAGATTGCAAGCTTCGTAAGGTGCAAGACCAATTTCACCGCATGGATTTGTGCTTTCAATTGTCATCTCTGGGTACATTGCGTAGTATTTATTCATTTCGCTTAAGAAAGCAAGTCCTGGATCTCCTGTTTTCCAAGCATTCTTTGCTATTTTATTTATCAATTCTCTAACTTTAACTCTCTTTGAACCATTGCATTTAGGATGTTTAAGTTCAATTTCACCATCTTCCATGTATAATTTAAGCAATTCTTGCCTATCCATAGTTATTCCAACAGATATATTGAAGAATTTAAGAACCTTTTCTCCGTCGTTTCCTTCTTTAGCAGTTATGAATTCTTCTATATCGGGATGATCTATGTTAAGTATCCCCATCAAGGCCCCTCTGCGTCTGTATCCCTGTTCTACAACTCCAACAGCAGAATTGAAAACATGCATGAAAGATACTGGACCACTTGCTTGGCCATGAGTTCCGGCCACAAAGCTACCTTTAGGTCTAAGCCTTGAAAAGTTACTACCAATTCCTCCGCCTGCTTTTGTAATTAATGCGTATTCTTTGACTGCTTCAAATATACCTTCTATACTGTCTTCTACAGGAACAACAAAACAAGCTGAGAGCATGTGTAAATGATTTCTGGAATTGTATATCTCCCAGTAATCTTCCAATGTCATATCATCAATGGGTTTCCAAAGCAATTCGTGCCTAACTCCCATTCCCGCATTAAAAAGTGTAGGGCTATTTGGAATGAATATCCTTGATTTTAAGAAGTCAAAGAATGTAGATTCCCAAAATTTTACTTCGTCAAGTTGTTCAAAAGGCGATTTTTCCTTCAATTCTGGATTATTAACAAGTTCTGCGGTTGCGATAACTCTCGCAACACGTTTGCAAATATCATCCCAGCTCTTTTCTAAAAATTCACCACTCGGAGTTTTTAAAAAGTATCTTTCCGACAAAATTTTGTAAGCGTTCTTCGAAAGTTCTACATCCTTCCAATGCTCAATAACGCTAGCTAATTTGGAATACATAACAATAACCTCCCCAATAAAATTATTGAAATATTATGCATTAGGTTTCTCAGGTATTTCTCAGGAATTTCCGTTCTGAGATTATACCATATATAGTATAAAAAAACAAAAATAACACAACTTATAGTTAAGTGAGATAGAAAGAGGAAGGTACAAATAATTGGTATCAATTACTTCTCAGTAGGAGTGTTTACAGTTTTTGGGTGGTTGACTAGGAAAGTTATCCTACTTATCGCATAAATTGTAACTATTATACCGGAAAGAACGTATGAATTTCTTACACCAATTTTATTACCTATAAGCCCAAGGAGAAATGTACCTGTTGGGGAACCACCTGTATTTATAAATGAATACAAAGACATAACTCTGCCTTTCATGTGATTTGGTGATAAAAGTTGTGTCCTGCTGTTTGTGATGTTGAAAAACGAAGATTGGCACGCGCCAATTATTAATGCTGCATAAGGTGTAAAAGTAGGATAAAAAGACGCTATTAATATGTTTACTCCTATAATCAACAGCAGAAGTTCTTCTCGAAGCTTTATTAATCTTTCCGGTGGTACAGCGCCTACGATGTTAGCTCCAATAAAAGCACCGAGTCCCATAAAGCCCATTATCAACCCGTAGCCAACAATGTCAGACTTAACAACACTTTTTACAAAAGCTTGCATAAGCATACCAAAAGGCATACCAAATAAAGAGTAAACACTTAATCCTGTTAACGTTAAACTAAGCGTGCGATCTTTTACAACGTACTTCACACCCTCGAAAAGATCTTTGAAGAATTTGCCAAAAGAATTGTTTTTGGAATAACCAATTTTTTCTTCAGGAATTATCAACAGTACAACGAGAAGTGGAACAAATGATATGGCATTTATAACAAATCCCAATTGTAGTCCATAATATTTCACAATGAAACCAGCTATAGTTGGCCCAACCATCCTCGCAACGTTAAATATCATTGAGTGTAGTGCCAATGCATTTGGAAGTAATGATCTATCTACTATAGAAGAAATAAATGTATTGCGCGAAGGAAGGTAAAAACCACTTGTAACACCCATAGCGAAACTTAAAACAAGCAAAAACACAGGACTTAGTAAACCTTTCCAAACAAGATAAGCCATAATAAAAGCATTTACCGCATCTAAAAGTTGTGTATAGAACAATATGCTTTTTGCACCAAACCAATCTATAAGCACACCAGCAATAGGGGAGAAGAAAATAGAGGGGAAACCTTTAAGAAAAGCAATAAGTCCTATAAAGCCAGCTGCTTTGTCTTCTGAAAACAAACTAACAGCTACCCACCCTCTTAAAGTGGTATCAATCCAAGAACCTATTAATGATATACTCTGAGCTATCCAGAACTTTCTATAGTTTTTGTTCTTGAGAGACCTATACGGATTCATATACTTCGCCATACGAACTATTTTAACACTATTATGAATTTATGCAATAGTAAAATAAAAAGATTTAAAGAGATTAAATAAAAATTCTGCATTTATTCATGAATTTAAGCTTTTATTTATACCATATCAGATTTTGAAATGTATGGATATTTTGTTTTAATTGATGTGAATTGTACCGGTAACGTTACCAAAAAAGACTTTTAGGGAGGAGTATTTTATGCAAATTTACGGAGCTGATTATTATCCGGAGCATTGGGATGAGAGTTTTTGGAATAGGCATATAGAGATAATGAAAGAATATGGTATTGATTGGGTAAGAATAGGTGAATTTGCTTGGGCTGTTTTTGAACAGAAAGAAGGAGAATTTCATTTTGAACTTTTTGATAAGGCAATAAAGCTTCTCAAAGATAATGGGATAAATATTATTTTAGGAACTCCGACAGCAACACCACCAGCTTGGCTTATCAGAAAATTTCCTGAGATTCTCCCAAGGGATTATAATGGAAAAGTTAGAGAATTCGGAAGTAGAAGGCACTATTCGACAAATTCGAAAGTTTACAGGGAATATTCTGCACGCATTGTAGAAGAGTATGCAAAAAGATATGGTTCGATAGTAGATGCTTGGCAAATTGATAATGAATTCGGTTGTCACGGTACTACTTATTCCTTTACAGAAGATGATAGGAAGAAGTTTATTGAATGGCTTAAGGAAAAATACGGTACACTGGATAATTTGAATAAAGCATGGGGTACGGTGTTTTGGAGTCAAACTTACAGTGATTGGAATGAGATAGGATTTCCAATTAATACTCCAACTTTCGAGAATCCTCATCAGATGCTTGACATTTACAGATTTATGTCCGACAGCTCCATAGACTATATGAATATGCAAGTTGAAATCATTCGAAGATATTCAGATAAACCTATTACACATAATTTTATGGTTGATTTTATGGATATCGATTACAGGGAGATGGCTAAATACCTTGATTTTGTTTCTTGGGATAATTACATTGCAACAAAAGAATACGACCCTTTAAGACAATCTGCAAATCATGTTTTGATGCGATCGTTGAAAAAATCACCATTTCTTGTTATCGAACAACAACCCGGAAGGGTCAATTGGCGTGATGTGAATGAAAATTACCCAGGTGAGTATCTCAATATGTGGACAAAGCAGGGATATATAAACGGAGCACTTGGAGTTATGCCCTTTAGATTCGATCAAATTAGATTTGCAGCAGAACAGTATCACGGTGGATTGTTAGACTATGCTGGAAGACCCACAAAGAGATTGGAAATGTACAGTAAAGTAAAGAGTGAAACTCCTGGTATTGTTGAGTCAAAAAAAGAGGTGGCAGTATACTTTGATTACGAAAATGAATGGATTCACAGAATAAATCATGTAAACAGAAAGTTCAGATATTGGGATAATATAATTGAAATTTTCAAAGCGGTAAGAAAGTTGGGATATAACGTTGATTTCGTTTTTGCAGATGATGATCTGTCGGAATACCATACTCTCATTGTTCCTTATGCTTTCAAAATCGATAATGGGTTTGTTGAAAAAATAAAGTTGTTCAAAGGAAATGTCTATATGACTTGTATGTCGGGATTGAAAGATGAGAATAATTGGGTAGTCGAAAGAGCTCCACACATGTTAATTGATGAGTTTGGCGTTGAAGTAATGGATTTCGGTGCTATTGATAAGTCTAAAGCAAATATTTTGAATGCAGATTTTGAAGTAGATTATTGGATAGATGAGTTGAGAATTTACGATGGAAAGATTTTGGGGACTTTTGACAATGGAATGCCGCTGTTTGTTAAGAAGTCAAATAGGTACTATTTGGCGAGCGTGTTAAATGAAGCTGGATGGTTGAATATACTTTCAAGAACTCTTGAGCCAAAGTTCATAGGTAAAGATGTGGAATATTCCGAAGCAAAGAATGGAACATACATATTAAATCTTAAAAATGAGAGGAATAATATATTTATAGGAAGTCAAATTATCGAGTTAAATGCCTTTGAACTGAAAGTAATAAAATAAAAGCGAAAAAATACGGAAGAACGAGGTGAAAAAATTGAAAAAATTTGTAACTATTCGTGATATAGCACGTGAAGCTGGGGTGTCAATAAATACAGTTTCACGAGCTTTAAATGATAAGCCAGATATAAATGTTGAAACTAAAAAGAAGGTACTGGAAGTTGCGGATCGTTTAGGTTACATAAGGGACGCAACCGCCGTTTCGCTGCGTTACGGTTTGACACGCGTTATCGGTGTTATATTAGAAGATAGCTCAAATCCATTTTATTCCGAAGTCTTGAAAGGTATAGAAATGGCCGCCAAGAAGAAAAAATTCAACGTGATTTTCATGAACACAGAAAGAAGTTATGAATTAGAAAACGAAGCTATAAAAACTATGATTGGCAGGAGAGTAGATGGGATGATAATTTCGCCTACACAAGAAAAGTGCGACGATATAAAGCTTCTATCAGAAAAAGGGATACCTTTTGTCGTGCTTGGTGTTCACTTCGATGAGCTAGACGTCCCGGAAATATACACAGACGATGAAAAAGGTGGTTATCTCGCAACTAAGCATCTTATTGAAATTGGAAGAAGGAGAATATTGTTTTTGAATGGGTTTACTTATAAATCTGTCGCAAAAATGAGGTTAAATGGTTATAGAAAGGCACTTAAAGAATTTGGATTGGAATACGATGAATCTCTTGTCTATGAGATTGAAGAAGGATATGAGAGTGCGTACAACAAAGTAAAGGAACTATTGAAAAAAGGTATAAGTTTTGACAGTATTTTCTGTTTTAATGATGTCTTTGCGATAGGTGCAATTGGTGCTTTGAAAGAGAAAGGGATAAAGGTTCCACAAGATATTGCTGTTGTTGGGTATGATGACATATATTTTTCTAAGTTTATTTCCCCTTCACTTACAACAGTTAAAATTGACAAAATTTTGGAAGGCAAATTAGCATTTGAGATGCTCCACGGGATACTTACTAAGAAGATCGGAAAAAATGTTAAAAATGTATTAGATGTGGAATTGATTGTTAGGGAATCAACAATTGATAAAATAGGGGAGTGATAAAACAATGGGTATTTATATTTCATCTCTCAAAGATTTGCGCAAGGTAATTGGTTACAGAAAATATGAAAACTTTGAATGTATTGTTGAACTTGAAAAAATTCATCTTGGTTACAAAGTAAACGTGGAAGTTAATGGGATTGTAGATGAAGTAGAAATTTTTACTTTTCCAAAACCTGAAAGAATCTTTTTAAACAATTGGCAATCTTGGGGACCAGCAAGAGTTGTAAGCAAAGATTTCTCAATTGACTTTCCAAAAGAACTAATTCAAAAATTTGGGTTCAGTGCTTCCATTATGCCAGAGAAATACTTTAATTCACTTGTAAGTGATTATTTTATAGCTTCTGACAATTTTGTGATAGGTTCACTTCAGTCTAAAATCGGTCATCCATTCTTTGAATTATCAAAAGATAGTATAAATGTTAAGTTAAAGTTCTTCGGTAAAAGTTTTGACGGTTGGACAAAGGTTGAATCGTTTGTAGTGTTGTACGAAAATCCAGATATCGCATTACCTTACTATGCGGATTTGGTGGCAAAAGAAAACAACGCTAATTACAAAAGATATAATCCAATAGGATGGTCAAGCTGGTACCAATATTTCTTGGATTTTGATTACAATAAGATGATTTCAGATCTTGAGAAATCATATGGGTACGGTTACGAAGTCTTTCAAATAGATGATGCGTGGGAAAGAGATATAGGTGATTGGGAAGTAAATGAAAGATTTCCTTCACTCGAAGAAGTTGCAAGTAAGATTAAAGAGTACGGTTATACTCCTGGAGTATGGTTGGCACCTTTTAGTGTAGCCGAGACTTCGGATTTATTTAAAAACCATCCTGAATGGATTGTTAAAGATAACAATGGAAATCCGATAGTCGCCTATGAAAATTGGAATAAAAAAATTTACGCTCTGGACACAACTCATCCAGAAGCGCAAAAGTGGCTTTTGAATCTTTTTATCGATTTGAAAAGTAAAGGGTTTGATTATTTTAAAATCGATTTTCTCTTTGCTGGAGCTATACAAGGCAAACGTTACTTGAATGTCACTCCAGTGGAAGCTTACAGGATTGGTATGGAAACGATAAGAAAAGCTACAGGCGATTCTTTTGTCCTTGGTTGTGGTGCACCTTTATTACCAAGCATTGGATATGTTGATGGTATGAGAATAAGTGCGGATACAGCACCTTATTGGGATTTAAACGGACCTGATATTGGTTACCCAAATGCTTATTTCGCACTTAGAAATGTCATTACAAGATCCTTTATGAACAACGTTTGGTGGTGGAACGATCCAGACTGTTTGATGCTTAGAAAGGAAGAAACACAGCTTTCGGATAATCACAGACAACTTTATACGTACGTTTCTCTTTTGCTTGATAATATGATTATTCAAAGTGATAATCTCTCACTTAATATAGACAAAGAGCTTTGGAATGTTATTTTAGAGTACAAAAAATATGGTAGAAGGAAGTACAGGGTCGAGGGTTTAATGGAAGGTGTATACAAAATCACCAGCTGTGGTTTGAATGGTTGTGATAAGCTTACAATAGAAGATCTTGGAAATGCTAAGTACAAAATAGAATTCGATACCCCAAGAGTTAAATTATTTAAAAGTGTTGAGAAGAGAGAAGATGGAAGGACGTTTAATTACTATACGGAAGATAATACTGGTAAAGCAAAGGGTGATGTAAAATGATGGAAAGACGTTGGAATGTACTTACAGGGGAGTGGGTAATGGTTTCTGCGTTTACACAACAAAGGCCAACTAATCCGGTAAATTTCTGTCCATTATGCCCAGGAGGAGACGAATTTTCTGAACCGTACGACTTAGCTTCCTTTGACAATAGATTTCCATCGATGAAATTGAATGCTCCAGAAGTAAACTCCTTGAGTGAGCTTTTCAGAAAAGAAAAATCTAATGGTCAATGTGAGGTCGTTGTTTATACTATCGAACATGAAAGTTCGATGAGTCTTATGCCAGTCCACCAGATAGAGAAGCTTGTTGGAATGTGGGTTGATAGGTATTTAGATTTGGCTCAACATCCGTCCATTAAGTATGTATATATCTTCGAAAACAGGGGAAGAGAAGTTGGAGCGACACTACCACATCCTCACGGTCAATTGTACGCTTTCCCATTTATTCCAAAGAGAATAGAAGCAAAATTGAGTGCACTTTCTGAATATTACGATGAACATGGTAGATGTGGTGTTTGTGATGTGATTGAGGAAGAGTTAAAATTGAAAGAGAGGATAATATATGAAAATGATGCATTTATTGCGTTTGTTCCTTTCTATGCTCGTTGGCCTTACGAAGTTCATGTGTATCCAAAAAGGCACGTTAGCTCAATTGTACAGTTAACAAATTTTGAAAGATACCTCTTGGCAAAAACCTTAAAAGTTGTTACAATGAAATATGATTTGTTGTTCCAACAGGCTTTTCCGTATATGATGATGCTTTTCCAAGCTCCTGTTAACGATATAAGATACGATCATGCGTTTCATTTCCATATAGAATTCAATCCAGTAAAGAGAGATAAAGACAAAATAAAGTGGATGGCAAGTGTTGAAACAGGAACGTGGGCGTTTATAAATCCAAAATTGCCTGAAGAAGCGGCAAGAGAATTAAAGAATGTGGAGGTTGAAGTATGAATGGAAAGATAGTTGTCTATTCACCTGGGAGAGCAAATTTAATTGGGGAACATACAGATTACAATGATGGTTTTATACTACCGTTTGCTATCAAACGATATGTGAAAATAGAGATTGAGCCATCAAAAAAATTCAGAGTGTTTTCCGAACAAATAAAAAAAGGAATAGAATTTAATACATTAGAAAAAACGAATTCTTGGGCAGACTACGTTATAGGTATGATTGTTAAACTTAAGGAACATGGTTACGATGTGAAGCCTTTTAATATGAAGATTGATTCGAACTTGCCGATGGGAGCAGGGCTTTCAAGTTCGGCTGCACTTGAAGTTGGGGCCGGTTACGCGATTTTATCGATGATGAATTACGATATAAATAGAGAAGAACTTGCAAAAATTGCGCATGAATGCGAAGTTGAGTTCGTTGGCGTTAGATGTGGGATTATGGATCAATACGCTGTAGCGTTGTCTAAAGAAAATCACGCGTTGTTTATAGACACTATGACGAGGGAATACAAATACATACCGTTCCATCTTGACAGTGCTAGGATTTACCTTGTAGATTCAGGTATAAAACACGAGTTAGGTTCTTCAGAGTACAACAAACGAAGAAAGCAATGCGAGCTTGCGCTTGAAGCGATGGGAAAAAAGAGTTTCAGAGAGGTAACAATGGATGATGTGGAAAAGTTAATCGAACCTGTACTAAAAAAACGCGCTTTGCATGTCATAATGGAGAATGAGAGAGTACTTAAAACACTTTCAGCTCTCGAAACGGAGAATTTACAACTTGTTGGTCGCTACCTTTATGAATCACACTACAGTTTGAAAGATAATTATGAAGTATCTTGTGAAGAGATAGACTTTATGATTGAACAATTTGAAGAGTACGCAGATATTTACGGTGCACGAATTGTTGGAGCGGGATTTGGTGGAAGTGTCATTGTTCTTGCAAATGAAAATTTTGAGAGAATATTCGAGAAAGTGTCGCAGAAATACACAACTAAGTTTGGAATTATTCCAAAGCTTTTGACTGTTGAGACAAGCGAAGGGGTTTTCAGATTAGAGTAAATTTTAATAAACTTCAATAAATTTTGGAGGTGTTTAATATCAAATGGAGTTTAATATAGATGTAGCAACTGAAATAGTAAAATATGCGAGAATAGTTAGTGAAGCTGGATTTACTAAAGGAACTTGGGGGAATATAAGTGTTTACTTTGATGATTTGATATACATAACTCCGTCTGGCTATCCTTATGATTTGCTAAAACCAGAGGATATAGTTGTTGTTGATATGCAAGGGAATAAACTTTACGGAAATTTGAAACCATCTTCTGAGTTGCCACTTCACATTGAAATCTACAAAAATAGGAAAGATATAAAATCTATAATTCACACTCATCCAGTGTATTCCACAGTTATTTCACTAACAGTTAGTGAAATTCCACCCATTGTTGAAGACGCAGTTATGATTCTTGGGGAAAGGTTAAGAGTATCCGAGTACGCTTTACCCGGAAGTTGGGAGTTGGCAAAAAATGTTTTCATCGCAATTGGGCAAAATAATTGTGTCTTTTTGAGAAACCACGGATTGGTATGTGTAGGTGAAAACCTACATGAAGCATTTGTTGCAACGCAAGTTGCAGAAAAAACTGCCCAGATTTACATTGAAGCGTTAAAAATAGGTAAAGTGATTGAAATACCAAAAGAACACGCAAAGGCTTTGAGGAAGAAATATTTAACTTCATATAAGCAAAAATAAATAATATACTAGAATTATGGGATACCTAAATTATGCCCGTTTTTTTTCAACCAATCTCTGCATAATTTCCAATTTGGGAAGTGTCTTCCAACAACTTCCCAAAATTTTTTACTATGGTTCATCTCTACAGTGTGTACCAATTCATGGATTATAACATAATCGATAACTTCAACTGGTGCCATTATAAGCCGCCAATTTAAGGATATCGTCCCTTTTGAAGAGCAACTTCCCCATCTTGTTTTTGTGTCTTTTATCTTAATTCTAGCAAATTTAAAACCATTTTTATATGCAATGTATTTGGTTCGTTCAGGGATATATTCTTCTGCTTTTTTTCTCAGTAATCTATTCAAAAGCACATCGGCATAGTCGATGTATCTTTTGTTAATCTTTATTTCGTGTTCCTCAAATCGAATTGGTACTTCAAGAGACTCAGTGGATGTAACTGGAATTTTCTTGCCCAAATAGGCAATATAATACTCTCCTAAGGATATTTTCTCTATTAGCTCTTCTTTTTGCCTTACTTCTTTTTCCAATATATCATATATTTTTGCGCCGTGTTGTGTTAAGAGAGACTTTATCTGTTTATCACTTGTTTGGCTGGGAACAAATATCTTCACAGTGCCTTTATTTACAAGCACTTTGATGCTTTTTCTATTCGAATGCCTTACAATTGTACATTTAATTTCTTTATCGGATATTTTTACATATATTGTATCGGTTTTTTGCTTAAATTGATTGCTTCGAGCACTTTGCAGTCGTCTCATATTGTTCTCCTGTTAAATTGTGTTCATCAAATTTGATATTCAATTTTCTTTCGAGTTCTTCTCGAAGTTTTGTGTGGTCTGTCAAATGTATAAATTCAAAACCTAAGATTTCAGCTGTTTGAATATTCTCCAATCTATCGTCTACAAATAACGATTCTTGTGGAATTATGTTGTACCTTTCTATAAGTATTTCAAAAATTTCTTTATCTGGTTTTATTTGTTTTACATGGCTTGATATAACCATTCCATCGAACTTTTTGAAGAAATCGTACTTTCTGTAGACGTAAGCAAAGTTCATTTCGCTGAAATTAGAAAGTACGTATAGTTTGTAGCCCATTGCTTTTAAAGGTTCTAATAATTTTGTGTTATCTTTTATTTCTATGAGTAAATTAGTCACGTTTTCTTTCAGATGTTCGATAGGTATTTTGTATTCTGGGTGCTTGTATATAAACAAATTCCACAGCTCATGTTCATTTATTATACCTTTATCCATTAAGTTCCACTCTTTGGAGTTAAATATCACTCTTTCTAAGAACTCGGCAGTCTCTTTGCCAAATTTTTTAATCATATATTCGTATGGTTGCCAATCGATGAGAACTCTTCCCAAGTCAAAAACTACATTTTTTATGCGCCTAGTTTCCACATTAACACACCCTTTCAATATTTTTCATATTTTATTATACATTATCTTGTAAATTTAGCATACTGTGATTTTGTGTACTTTTGTGGTATAATTTTTTAAGAAAGAAGAAAATACTGGGCTTTTGAAAGAATTGGGGGAATAAAAAAGAATGCTACCATCATTGCCTTTATTAGAAGAAGGGAAAAGTTACTGTATAGTTGTGCACAATGTTTCCTACGGTATGCAAATTATTGAAAAAAGTATAGATGGTGGAATTGATAATACATTCATTGTCAAACCTGAAAATAACATAGGTATAGATGAAATAAGACAAGTTATAGATTTTTTAGATTTTCGATCGAATGATAAAGCAAAAATCGTTGTTGTATACGAAGCTGATAAAATGACGCAGGAAGCTGCTAATGCATTCTTAAAAACGCTCGAAGAACCTCCACAATACGCAAAAATAATCCTTGTTACTTCAAGGTGGAGTTCAATCTTGCCAACTATTAAAAGTAGAGTCCAGAGAATAAATATACCTTTTCCAACTGAATGTCAAGAGCTTGATGATTTTGAAAGACACATAGTTTTCTGGAATTACGATTTTTTTGAGCAAATTAAAGCAAAAAAATATTCTATACTAAATGAGGAAGAGTTATTCGATGAAGATGTTAGTGATATAGACAAGATATTTACAATAAAATCTCTCATAGAAAAGTATCAAAATGCAAATTTGGATGAGTACGTTAAATTTGTTGCTAAAATATCAAAGATTAACAATATAACTTTTTTGAAGTTATTTAGTAAAGTCGTTTCCTGGTTTATTTTTAAAAGTAAGTTAAGTGATGAAGAAAAATTAAAATATATAAAGATATGTGATGAAATCCAGAGTAGTAAAATCGCTAATTTCAACTATCAACTCACGTATTATGTTTTATTTATGGCACTCTTTGATTCACAAGAAAATAATGGAGGAGGAAAGATATGAGCTTTCAAGCTACAGTTTACGGTGTAGAGTTAATGCCAATGGGAAAAATAGTATATTACGGTGATAATGGTGAAGAATTCAAGTATGGTGATTATGCAATAGTTTTAAGTGAATTTGGAACGGATTATGGAAAAATACTCAGCGGACCAAAAGATATAAGTATTGACGATGTTGATTATGAAATAAAACAGATTATCAGAAAAGCTACAGACGAAGATTTAGATATAATTCGCGAGAACGAAGAAATTGCAAAGAAAGCAAGGGAAATAACTGTAGATCTTGTGAAAAAGCATAACCTTCCAATGAAAATACTGCAATCAAAGTATATATTCGATAGAAGCAAGCTAGTTATATATTTTAGTTCTAAAACACGCGTGGATTTTAGGGAGCTTGTTAAAGATATTGCAAAAGAGTTTAAAACACGTATTGAACTAAGGCAAGTTGGAGTTAGGGACGAAATGAAATTTATCAAGGGTTTAGGTTTGTGTGGTCTTAGAAGTTGCTGTTCTTATTTTCTCAGAGAATTTGATAGTATTACTTTAAAACATGCCAAAAGGCAGCAGATGATGATAAATACGTCAAAAATCACAGGTCCGTGTGGAAGACTTCTGTGCTGTTTAATGTACGAACACGATTTTTACATAGAGATGTTGGAAAATATTCCTGACGAAGGTTCGACAATATATTACGACGGAAAAATTGCAAAAGTTATAACTGTTAATGTGTTTTTATCAAAGGTTACTCTTCAAACTGACGATGGTGAAATGGTTGCGCTGCCATTTTCTTACTTTAAGGAGGGAGAAAATGCAGGAAATTGGAAAATTATTGATCATGGTAGGAGTAATGATTATTATAACGGGCTTGATGATATATCTGATATCGAAGATGAGTGATATAAAATGGTTACCAGGTGACATAGTTATAAAGAAGAAAAATTTTGTCTTTATTTTTCCAATAACAACTATGATAATTTTGAGTATTGTAATTACTGTCATAATAAATATAATTGGAAGATTTTTCAAATAATTTGTATATTTAATTGTTTAATTACCCAAACATTTAGAGGGGGAGATACGATGTACATAGGTTTAGATCAAGGAACAACCAGCACAAGAGCTATTCTTTTTGACGAAAATTTTAACATGCTTCACGAAGCAAGAAGAGAATTTAAACAAATTTATCCAAAAGAAGGTTGGGTCGAACATAATCCTGAAGAAATATGGCAAACGGTTGTTGAAGTTCTTGAAGAATGTAAGAGAGTTGCCGAATCGAAAGGTGAAAAAATAAAAGCAATAGGTATAACAAATCAAAGGGAAACAATTGTTGCGTGGGATGAGGAAGAAAAAAGAACTTTATACAACGCTATTGTTTGGCAATGTAGAAGAACAGCTGAACGTTCAAGTGAATTAAGAAAGGATTTTGGGAAAGTAATAAAAGATAAAACAGGTTTAGTTGTTGATCCATACTTTTCAGCTACAAAGATTGAATGGCTTTTGAATAATGTTGAAGAGGTTAAAAGAGCTGCGGCGAAAGGAACACTGAGATTTGGTACGATTGATTCTTATTTAGCTTGGAAACTTACTGGTCAACATGTTACAGACTATTCAAATGCTTCGAGAACAATGCTTTTTAATATACATACGTTGGATTGGGATAATGAACTTTTAGAACTTTTTGGAGTTAAAAGGGAGTTTCTTCCTAAGTTAGTTGATACAGCTCAATACATTGGTGATACAAGAGATGGTATACCAGTTTCATCACTTGTTGGAGATCAACAATCCGCACTATTTGGGCAAACAGCTTTTGAAAAAGGTGATGTAAAATGCACTTTAGGTACAGGAAGTTTCATTTTGATGAATACTGGAGATCAAATAATAAATTCACAGCATAATTTGCTTAGCACAGTTGGATGGAAAATAGGTAATGAAATTGTTTATGCATTAGAGGGTAGTGTTTTCATAACTGGAACTTTGGTAAATTATCTTATTAGGAACCTTGGTTTTGCCAAAGATAGTGCAGAGTTAACGGAACTTGCACTCCAAGTGGGAAATAACGGTGGTATTTATTTTGTTCCAGCATTCACCGGTTTGGGTGCACCTTATTGGGATCCTTACGCAAGGGGATTGATTATTGGATTAACACCTGGAACAGACAAAAGACATATAATATACGCCGCATTTGAAGGTATTGCATTCTCGGTAGGTCAACTCGTTGCTTTAATGGAAAAAGAAAGTGAGATATACATAAAAACTTTAAAAGTCGACGGAGGAGTTTCTAAGAATAATCTTATAATGCAAATTTTGTCCAATACGGTTAATACAGTTGTTGAAAGACCTGTAAATAGAGAAACAACCGCGCTTGGTGCAGCAACACTTGCAGCGATAGCTATGGGTTGGGTTGACAAAAATAAATTAAAAGAAATCAGGAAAATAGACAGAATATTCACACCAAAAGAAAATCGTGAGGAGGAATTCAATAAGTGGAAACAAGCGGTAAATCGTGCGTTGAACTGGGAATCTTAAACGAAGAAGAACTTATAAATTTAGGTAAAAGATTTGCAAGTTGTTTGGAGAATGGTGATATATTAATTCTTTCCGGTGAAATCGGAAGTGGGAAAACTACTTTTGTGCGAGGAATTGTTCATGGATTGGGCTGTAATCCAATAATGGTTACTAGTCCAACTTTTACTCTGATGAATGTGTATAGTTGTCATAAAACCGTTTATCATATTGATGCATACAGATTAAATAGTATCGATGAAGCTTTTTATATATTAGAGGCTGAACTTGAAGAAGATGATGGTATTTTTATAATTGAATGGGGCGAGACATTAAATCAATTCTTTAATGAAGAGACTATCAATATAAGATTTGAACATATTGATGAAAATCACAGAAAAGTTAGTTTATGTGTCTCGCAAGAGATATTGCAAAGATTGAGGAGGTGTTTATAATTGCCAAATAAGAATGATAATAAAGGGAAATATTCAAGGCTTGAAAAAGAAGCAAAAAAAGCAAGGGAAGAAAAAATCTCTATCCCTAACGTTTTGCCAGCAATAGCAATGAGAAGTAATATGGTTATTTTTCCAAATACAGTTGTACCATTTTACGTTGGACGTGAAATTTCCTTAATGGCTTTAGAGGAAGCCATGGAAAAGACTAATCAAATTGTTTTTGTCGTTAACCAAAAAGATCCTGCCGTTGAAACTCCCACAGAAAAGGATTTGTATAAAGTAGGTACAATAGTTAGAATAATACAAGTTGGAAAGTTACCAGATGAAACATTTAAAGTGCTTGTGGAAGGTATTGCACGTGCGAAATGGATAAAGAATGTTGGAGAAAAATTCTTTAAATTCGAAATAGAGATTCTACGCACGCGTTATGGTAAATCAAAGAGACTGATTGCTCTAATGAGAATGGTAAAAGAAGAACTCCACAAGTACGTGCAATATTCAAGAAAGATTCCTCCAGAAACGCTAATGTTACTTGAAGATGTTGATAACCCAGATGTCTTCGCTGATATAGCAGCTTCCTTATGCCCTGGAAATATAGAAGAAAAACAGCAATTACTTGAGATAGTGCACCCAGCTAATAGGCTTGAGAGGATTTTAGACATACTTGCAAGAGAAACTGAATTACTTGAGATTGAACAGCAGCTTGATCAAAAAGTAAAAGAAAGAATCGAAAAGTCACAACGTGAATATTATCTTAGAGAAAAGTTGAGAGTAATCCGAGATGAACTTGGTGGAGAAGAAGATATTGAGATAAAAGAATTAAAGGAGAAGATTGAAAATAATAATTATCCTGAATTTGTTAAAGAAAAAGCGAGAGCTGAAATTAACAGGCTTGAAAAAATGTCACCATACGCGCCAGAAGCGACTGTTGTAAGAACTTACTTAGATTGGATATTGAACTTACCTTGGCACGAAAAAACCGATGATACCGATGATATAAATTTTGCGGAAAAAGTATTAAACGAAGACCATTACGGTTTAGATGAACCAAAAAGGAGAATTTTAGAGTATCTTGCAACTAGAAAAGTGTCTCAAAAAGCCAAAGCTCCAATTATTTGTTTTGTTGGTCCTCCTGGTGTTGGTAAAACATCACTTGCGAAATCTATTGCTAGAGCAATGAATAGAAAATTTGGCCGAATGTCATTGGGCGGACTGAGAGATGAAGCTGAGATAAGAGGACACAGACGTACTTATGTTGGAGCTATGCCTGGTAGAATTATGCAACTCATAAGAAAACTCGGTGTTAAAAATCCAGTGATACTATTAGACGAGATAGATAAGATGGGCATAAGCTTCCAAGGAGATCCGGCATCTGCGCTTTTGGAAGTTCTAGATCCAGAACAAAATAAAGAGTTCGTTGACCATTACATTGAACTACCTTACGACCTTTCCGAGGTTTTATTCGTTACGACGGCGAATGTACTCTATACGATACCACCAGCGTTGCGCGATAGAATGGAAGTTATAGAAATATCGAGTTATACAGATGTTGAGAAATTCTATATAGCGAAAAATTACATAATTCCTAAAATTGAATCTGAATTCGTTGAAAAAGCCGATGAAATTTTCTCATTTAAAGATACAGCTATCAAGAAAATAATAAACGAGTACACTTTGGAACCTGGTGTGAGAGAACTCGAAAGGGAGATAAGGAGTGTTGTTAGAAAAGCTACGTTAGATGCTATAAAAACAGGTAAAAAAATTGTGATTAGCCCAGAAAAAGTTACTGAATACTTAGGACCAAGCAAAATTAAAGATGAAGACAAATTGGAAAAACCAATGATTGGTGTTACAACAGGGCTCGCTTGGACACCAAATGGAGGTACTACACTTTATATAGAATCCACGTTGATACCCGGTAACGGCGGACTTATAATAACCGGTCAACTTGGCGATGTGATGAAAGAATCCGTGCGTATTGCATTGAGTCTTGCACGCAAAATAGTTGGCGACGAATATGCTGAAAAGTTCACTAAGAACGATATCCATGTACACGTACCTGAAGGAGCTGTACCAAAAGACGGTCCTAGCGCTGGTGTAACTATAACAACGGCTTTAGTATCTGTTGTTAAAAATATACCTGTGAGAAATGATATAGCTATGACTGGAGAAATAACACTTAGGGGAAGAGTGCTACCTGTAGGCGGAATAAAAGAAAAAGTTATGGCAGCATATAGAAAAGGTATATACCATGTTATACTCCCAAAGAAAAATGAAGTTGATATTGAAAAAGTTCCTGAAGTGGTTAGAACAAAGATGAAATTTACATTTGTCGAAACGATAGAAGAAGTATTGGAGGTGGCACTTAATGAAGATAATTCCAAAGAAAGTAGAAAAGGTAGAACTCGTAAAGGTAATAGCAACACTAAATGATAAATTTCCTCATCCTCTTAACGGTGAATATGCCTTTGTTGGAAGGTCAAATGTCGGAAAATCGAGTTTGCTTAACGCACTTGTAGGTAAAAAAGTAGCGTTTGTAAGTAAAAATCCGGGTAAGACAAGCACAATAAATTACTTTTTGATTGATAACAGATTTTATTTTGTAGATTTACCTGGCTACGGTTATGCAAAAACATCGAAAAAAGACAGAGAACTTTGGAGAAAAGTTATAGAGAGATATTTTTCCGAACGTTCTTGGAATATGAAAGTAATGTTTTCGCTTATAGACTCGCGACATGAGCTGATGGAATCAGATGAACAGTTACTTGAATGGACTCAGATACTTGGAGTTAAGCCTGTTGTTTTGCTTACAAAAATAGATAAATTGAATAGTTCTGAGAGATTAAAACAAATCAAGTACTTTGAAAATATATTAAAAAGTTATGGTATAGAGAGAATCATTCCATGTTCCTCGTTGACTAAGGAAGGGCTAGATGAAGTGTGGAATGTTATATTTGAAACGCAAAATTATTAAAATTACTTCAATGTGTAAACTGATGATATTTATCGACATGATTAAGAATACTAATAATTGAAAGAAAGATTGGAGGTTTAGAACAAATGATAAAAAAAGAAATAGAAAGCATCTTGAAAAGTTTTTTAATGGAAACGGGATTTGAGTACGATTTTGTTGTTGAAATTCCAGAAGAACAGTTTGGTGATTTTTCTACCAACATAGCTCTCGTCGGGGCGAAGTATTTCAAAAAAGCTCCCAGAGACGTTGCAAAGTATTTTGTCGAAAAACTAAATGGTCATCCTATGTTTGATGAAATTACAATAGCCGGTCCCGGTTTTATAAATTTTAAAGTTTCAAAGTCGTTTTATAGAGACTTTTTAGATGGTTTTTTAAGAAATCCAAGAGAGATATGGAAGTTCAAAAACAAAGGGAAAATTATTTTAGAATACGGTAGCGCAAATCCAACTGGGCCTTTAACAGTAGGTCATGGAAGACAGATTGTCATCGGTGACGTACTTGGAAATATCTTAAGTTATATAGGATATGATGTAACCAAAGAAATGTATCTCAACGACGCTGGAAGACAAATAAAGTTACTTGCAAAGTCCGTATGGGCAAGATATCAACAGCTTTTAGGTAAAGATGAACCCATACCGGAAGACGGTTACAGAGGCAATTATGTAATTGACATTGCCAAAAAAGTTTTAAAAGATTATGGTGAAAAATTTGACGGCATTTGGGATGAGGAAGTTGAGGAAATATTTAGAAAATATGCTTTGGAAGATATAACAAAGATGTTTGAAACAACCCTTGAGAAAATCAATGCAAAGTTCGATAATGTTTATAGTGAGAAGAGTCTCATAGACGATGGCACAGTAAAAGAAGTACTAGATATACTAGAAAGTAAGGGTTTAATTTACGAAAATGAAGGGGCTATCTGGTTTAGAGTTTCAGATTTTGCAAATGACAACGATAAAGTTCTCATCAAAAGCGATGGGAGTTATACTTACTTTTTAACTGATATAGCTTACCACTATAAAAAATTCAAAAGAGGTTACGACTTAGCGATAGATATTTTTGGGAGTGACCATCATGGACATCTTCCACGTATGGAAGCTGCGATGAAGGCTTTGAATATCCCAGATGATTTTCTTGTTTTTGTTTTGCATCAATTTGTGACACTCAAACGCGGAAATGAAGTTGTTAAGATGAGTACAAGAGCTGGGGAATTCGTGACTGTAGATGAGCTCATCGATGAAGTTGGTAGAGATGCTACAAGGTATTTCTTTGCAATGGTAGATGTTAACACACATTTGAATTTTGACCTTGAGCTTGCAAAATCTCAAACAAACGAAAATCCAGTTTACTATGTTCAGTATGCGCACGCGAGAATCGCGAGTCTGTTTGAAAATGCAACAGTTAAAGGCCTAAAATTTAGTTTATTTGATAATATAGAATTACTTGAAAATGAAAGCGAAATGAGAATTATAAAATTAATTTCATCTTTTGATGATATACTTGAAAGGGTAAGAGACAAACTTTCGCCTCACTATTTGACAGATTACCTTGAAACCTTAGCTTCAGCGTTCCACAAATACTATTCAGAATACAAAATTGTAGATCAAGATAATCCCGAAATGACAAATGCAAGGCTGAATTTGGTATTTGCGGTTAAGATTATACTCTCTGAGGGGTTAAGATTACTCGGAGTGAGCACACCAGAAAAGATGTAAAATTTACTAGGTACGTTTAAAAGAGGTGAGGAAATGGAAATTCAACAACTTCTTTCCAAGTATATGTTGGAAATATCCAAAGTAAGAGACGAAAAATCGTTGTATACTGCAGTATCAGAAATCTTAAAAAAAATCGTCAGTTTTAGTGTTCTCAATGTTTTTAATCAAAATAATCTTGTTTTTTCAGAACCAGAAGGTCAACATATTGAAAAAGAAATTTTTTCAGATTATCTGCCATGGATTGAGCAAAGACTCTATCCTACATTTTTACCATTAGAAAATGGATACATTGGATTAATTCCTGTATTCAAAGCAAACAAACTACTTTCGACAATAGTGATTGAAACAACCGAAGAGCCAACTGCAGAAGTTGTTGATTATATTCAACTTCTTTCTTACCTTTCAGGAATTACACTTGAGAACCTTAGACTCATAGATTTCGTTGACAAGGCAAGGGAGTACTTTGAGAGCATCATTAACCTTTCAAACGATGGTATTGTTGTTTTAAATGAACTTAAAGAGATTGAGTTTACAAATAGTAAAGCTAAAGATAATTTAAAAGATAATACCGAACTTTTACGGGAAATAATTGATCGTATAGAAAATAATGAGGAATTTTTCGAAGTCGAAACTCACAAATCATTTTTCAGTATTTCTGTGAAACAAGTAAATCTTCTTGGAGAAAAAAAGGTACTTGTTAACATAAGAAACATAACTTCGGAAAAAGAAGTCCAAAAATTAAAAGAATTAGACAAAATAAAGACTAATTTTATTGCCAATATCTCCCACGAATTGAGAACCCCGCTTGCAGCAATAAAAGCATATGTTGAAACGATGTTGAATATGCCTATGAGCCAAGAAGAAATACATGAATTCCTCGATGTGGTTTACAGCCAATCAATCCGTTTAGAAGAATTGCTTAGTGACTTACTTGATTTTTCTCAACTTGAATCTCATACGATGAAAATTTTAAAAGAAAGCGTCAATATATGTGAAATAATTGAACACTCAATAGAAACTTTAGAAAATATGGCAAAGGAAAAAGATGTAACAGTCGAGTATAACTGCTCTAACTTAGAGATTAAATGTGATAGAAAGCGTATTGAGCAGGTAATAGTCAATCTTTTAAGCAATGCTATAAAATTTTCTGATCAAGCAAAAGAAAAAAGGTTTGTTAGGATAGACGTGTTAGATGAAGGAGAAATAGTAAAGATTATTGTTGAAGATAATGGAATTGGAATTCCGGAAAGCGCATTTGATAAAATATTTGAAAGGTTTTATAGAGTTGATAATGAACTAACGTACGCAGTTCCTGGTACAGGTCTTGGTTTAGCTATTGTTAAAGAAATTGTCGAACTTCATGAAGGAAATATATTGGTTGAATCTGAAGTTGGTAAATATACAAAATTTATCGTGACACTTCCAAAAAATTAAAATAACCTGTTGGGATGGTTGATGATGATAAAAGAAATGATATCTACTGTTACAGAAATTCCAACTCCTGACGTAATAGTACAACAAATAATATCAACGGCCTCTAATCCAAATGTAAGCGCAAAAGAACTTGAAAAAGTTATTTCTATGGATGTTGGGCTTTCAACAAAGATACTTAAATTAGTGAATTCAGCATACTACGCGTTACCAAGAAAAATAACAAAGCTTAGTGAGGCAATAGTTATAATTGGCTTTAAGACTGTGAGAAATCTTGCTTTAAGCGTTTTTACATACTCTGCTTTGCATTCGAAAACCACATTTGTAGATCATGATAAGCTTTGGTCACACTTTATGGCAACCGCTATATTTTCAGAACAAATCGCTAAAAGTATCGGGTATATGAACCGTGAAGAAGTTTTCCTTGCTGGATTAATGCACGATGTTGGAAAACTTGCTGTAGACTTATTATTTCCAATGTATATTTTTGAACTTTCCAAAGTAAGTAGGGACCTTTCTAAGCCTATGTTTTTAATAGAATATGAAATTGGTGTGGATACACATATGGAGATTGGTGGAGAACTTTTACGTCATTGGAAATTTCCGGAAGAATATGTATCAATAGCCATTTTGCATGAAAAGCCTTCTTTAAATCCTGACTCACCTTACATAGAAATGTCTTGTATTGTACACCTTGCCAATGTTTTTTCAAATATATTTCTGCCAGGAAATTCTTTATCTTATGGTAAGCCGTATTTAGATCAAGTTGTTTTCAAAGTTTTAGGAATTAAACCGTCTCGATTAGAAACTATGTATCATGAGTTGGAAATAGTATTTAATAAATCTAAAGATTTAATCTTCGGAGGTGTTGAAGATGAAACAGGAGTACAAACTTAAGATGCTTGAATCTGAGATTAGAAAAGTATTATCGGAAGCCTTAATGGAAATGAAAGATCCAAATATAGATCCGATGAAATCTTTGATAACCATTTCGAGAGTGGAAGTGTCTAAAGATAAAAGATACGCAGATGTGTATGTGAGCGTTTTAGGAGATGAAGCGAAAAGAAAAGATGTAGTTAACTATTTCGAACAGAAAAAGGGGTACTTCAGGACCTATGTTGCAAAAAATATAAGGATGTATACGGCACCTGAATTGAGATTCAAGGAAGATAAAGGAATCGAAGCAACAGTTAGAATAGGGCAATTGCTAGACTCGATTAAAGAATCCAAAAAAGGAGACGATAATAAATAAGGGATATTTTACTCCATGGAGGGATTTTTATGGATAAAATAAAAAGCATAGGAGGAGCTGCATCAAATGATATTTCAGGAATACCACTTTTAAAAAACGCAGCAGAAAAAACAAACCAGGAGAGTGTTGAGAATTTACCAATAAACGCAAGAACAACTCAAAAAGAAATTACTAATAAACAAGAAGAAATTGATCTCTTTAAGGAAAACTTTGAGAAGTTGAAGAAAATATTTAGAGGAGAAGCAGAATTTAAAATCGACAAAGACACGAACATGGTGGTTATCAAGATAAAAGATCCCGATACGGGAGAGATTATACGTCAGATACCTCCTGAACTCGCTGTGAAGCTTGCGAAAAATATCCAAGAGCTTTTGGGGGTTTTGATGGACGAAAGGGTGTGAGGCTATGGACCTTTCAAATATTGCCAATAACATAAATTACCGCTATCAATCTTCATCGCGCATGCAAATAGGCGGTGCGGTTAGTGGACTTGATACACAGTCGATTATAGAAAAGCTTCTGGAAGTTGAAGCGATACCTTTGAATAGATTGAATGATAAATATCTTCAGTATACAAACCTTCAAAAAGCATATCAGAAGGTCTCTGAGAAAATAAGAGGTTTTTACAATTATATCGGAAATTTCTCTCTACAATCCAATTTGATGCCAAAGACTGCCACAAGTGCCTCAAATATTCTCACCGCTCAAGCAAGCGCAGTTGCTTCTGATGGTGTTTATAGCATTAATGTTCTTTCTTTAGCCACAAACAGTACTTTTACTGGTGAATCTTTTGCTAAGCAATATAGTTTAACAAGTTTAATGAGTGATATAGACACAAGGTATATACCATCAAATTCCACAGTGAAAATAAAAGTTGGTACAAATGAGACAACTGTTAATATAGATACAACAAACACTATTCAAGATGTTGTGGACTCTCTCCAATCAGCTTTTTCATCACTTGGTGCAACTGCAACAATAACATTCGATAGTTCGAATGGAAAGTTGAATATACAATCTGATAAAGCATTCCAGATTTCAAATGTTAGTGGTAACTTTACTTTTCTTTTCAGGCTGAACGATGCATCATTAAAACAAGTTAGTGGTAATTACGTACTTGAAAGTTCTGGAAACATAGGCGCTTACTCTTCGTACAAGACACTTGAAAACCTTGGAATCGTTTCAGATACTAATTTGGTTATCAATGGAAAGACAATTTTACTACAAAAAACAGATACAATCGCAAATGTAATTAAAAAGATAAACAACTCAGTATCGGATATAAACGCTGTCTACGATGATAAAAACGGTAAGATAGTTTTAACAAGCAAAACAACAGGGGATAATTTAATAGATGTATCAGGTGATGCATCTTTACTTAGTACACTTGGTTTTTCGACAGGTACGTTCGTCCTTGGCCAGACTGCTAAGTTGGATATAACAATTAATGGTTATACTAATTCCGTAGAATCGAAAAATAATAGTATAACATACAATGGTATTACATTTAACCTTTCTGCAACTGGTAGTACAACGGTGACAGTTTCTACAGATAAAGAGAAAATAGTTGACCGAGTTCAAGAATTCGTTGACAAATGGAATGAATTAACGGACTTTTTATATACAAAACTTACTGAAAACAAAGTAACTGGTAAGAGTGAAGACAACATGACCGAAGACGAAAAACTACAAGGCTTACTTAAAAATGATTCGTTTCTAAGGAGGATATTCGATAAATTCAGATCTTTCTTAACTCAAAGTGTAGATAGTAAAACTTTAGCAGATCTTGGAATCACATCGGGTGATGAAGGAAAAAGTTTCACAAACACAATGAAAGGTAAAATAAATTTGGATAAAGATAAATTGAGAGAATTTATTGATAAGAATGGCACGGATGCTGTTTGGAGTTTCTTCGGTAAGCTTGACGGTGATAAAGGATTAGCAATTAGGATAAAAGATTACTCTTATCAACTTACAAAGTTCAATGGCGATATAGATACTGTTGCCGGCGTCCAGGGAAGGTTAGAAAGGGAAAAGAGGATACTTTCTAAACGAATGGTTACGATGATGGAATATTTGCAAAAGAAAGAACAAATGCTATGGGCAAAGTATTCTTCACTTGAGAGTGCTTTAGCAAAACTATCAGCTCAAGGAGGTTTTTTAGCCCAAGCATTTGCTCAGAAGAAATAAGTTTCAGGTCTTTGAATTATATTTGTTCTTAAAAAAGTCACAACACTCAGTTAGAAAACATTGCTCACATCTTGGTGATATAGGTTTGCAAATGTTTTTCCCGAATTCTACCATGGAACCATTTATCGGTCCCCACAATTGTGGGGACATTATTTTTTTTAGCTCTTCCTCTGTTTGCTCAGGTGTTTTTGTTTTTACCCATCCAAGTCTGTTCGATATTCTATGCACATGTGTATCCACGGCTAAGGCTGCCTGATCAAAACTTACGTGTAAAACTATATTCGCAGTTTTTCTGCCAACACCGGGTAATTCTAATAATTCCTCTAGTTTATTCGGTACAACACCGTCGTACTTTTCAAGTAGAATTTTTGAAACAATTATAATTCTTTCTGCTTTTTCTCTGTACAAACCGGCTGGCTTTATCAATTCGTATAGTTCTTCAGGCTTAGCATTTGCTATTGATTCAACATTTGGATATTTTTCAAAAAGTTGTTTTGATGCAACTTCTGTGTTTTCGTCTCTACTTCTTTGGCTTAGGATTGTTGTTATCAGCACTTTGTAAGCATCTTTTTCGCAATGATCTCTCGGAAATCTTTCGATAATAATTTTTGCAAGAGTGTCTATATCTTTACAATCAATTTTTTTTGTGTTTTTATTATTTATTTTCATACCTTTCGATTATCCTCCTTGCTATTTTTACATCTTCGTGCATCTGTGCTACGAGTTCACTGATATTTGAAAATTTTAATTCTGGTCTTAAAAATTCCAAAAATTCTACTCGGATTTCTTTACCATAAAGATCAGCTGAAAAATCTAAAATGTAAACTTCATATTTTATTTTTTTTGTTTTTTCAACAGTTGGTCTATATCCAACATTGATTAATCCGTAGAATTGTTCAGGAACGTAAACTTTAACAAGGTAAACACCTGCAAGAGGGTCAATTAAAAAGTGCTCAGAGCGCTTTACATTTGCGGTTGGGAATCCTAATTTTCTGCCTATTTGTTTATCTTTATACACTACCCCATGAATAGAATAGTTTCTCCCTAGAAAATCTTTTGCTTTTAATACATCTCCTTTTTTTAAAAGTTCCCTTATATAACTACTACTGACTCTTATATTATCAACTTTTACAGGCTCAACTACTTCTAAACAAATTCCTTTGTCTTTACATAATTTTTCCAAAAGTCTTATATCACCACTTCCATTTTTACCAAATTTAAAGTCATGACCAACCACAATTCCTTTGACACCTTGGGAAATTTTTTCGAAAAATCCTTCAGGTGATAAATGCTGTATTTTTGGTAATTCAAGAATTTCAGGTTCACCGTAAATTGAAAGCAATTCGATCCTATCTTCTACGGAAGTGATAAGCCCATCGAAATTACCAGTATAGTACTCCATTGGGTAAAGTATGGTGTATATTTTAGAATCACTGTTTTCTCTTTCTGCACATTCTTTTAATTTTGATAGTATCTTTACGTGACCTCGATGGACACCATCAAAAACCCCAATTGTTATAAACAATTAACTCCCTCCTCGAAAACTAAAGTTATTAATTCTTCAAAATCTTCTTGTCACTATCATATATGCGATTTGTGTGAATCTAAGATTTCTTTTATCTTCACCCAGATTGAGTTTAATAAAGTATATCAAAGCAATTATTCTTAAAATAAAAGCTATCATAAACAATATATTGTAACCTGTTAGAAAACCAAATTCGATATCTTTTATAGCGCTGAGTACTTTACCACCGGAATAAGATGCTATAAGTGAAGCAAGTCCAGCTACAAAGGCATGTAATGATATGAAGTTTTCACTTGGTTCATCACTTATTTTCAATAAAAGTGTAAAGTAAGATAAGTTAATAGCGCTCCAACCAAGCGCAGCAATAATAACATCTATAATAAGTAGGTATTTATAATTTGAAGGTGTCATGAAAGAATATATCAGTGGTATACCAAGTGCCAAGGTTATGCCGTAACGTATCATATTTTTCTCTCCAACGTTTGTTGATATTTTTCCATAAAATGTGTAAAGAAACATTGCTAGTACAGAGTTTATAACATTCAAAAATCCAAGGTAAGAATAAGGTACTTTTAACTGTGAAACTTCGAAATAACTGAAAAATGGTCCTGCAAATTGGATAGCAAAGTTCCACACAAAAACAAATCCAAGGAATTGAGCAAATTTTTTATTTTTTAATGTCGAAAATACTGCCGAAATACCAAAATCAACTACTTTAGTCTCTGGAATAGAATGTAAGTAGAGAAGATAAGATGTATAAATGAATATTCCCGCCGATAGTGAATATATAATTAATAGTCCAACTTTTCGATCTAAAAACTGGAGTATTATGGAAAACAAAACCCAAGCGGTTAGACCTGCGAAAGTTGCTACAGTGTTTCTGAAACCAAAATACCTGTTTCTCTTTTCTTCCGGTACGATATTTTTCATTGCAGAAGTCCACAGATTTCCAACTATGCTATTTAGTATATTGAATACTATGAAAGGCAATACTATTATTTTGTAACTTTTTATTTCAAGTAACATTGAAATTGGAATTATTATAAAACTTGATCTTGCGATTAATGATGTCCAAAATATAGCCTTTCTTTTAGATGGTATCAACTTGTATATCATAGGTGTGAATAATTGAATTATTTGCGCTGTTGATGGCAAGACAGCAATTACAGATAAGACAACGGGACTAAATCCGTATTCCATAGCTAACGTAGAATATACAAAGCCCTGAGTTGCATTAAATGAAAATGTATAAAGTGCGCCTTCGAAGATGGATAATTTCATTGTTTTTTCGTACTTATCTGTCAATTTGCCCAACTCCTTATTGCCTCAAATATTCTACCTATTATAATACTATCACTATTCTTGTTTTTAGTGAAGTATCAATAGTTAGGTTGTATTGAAAAAGCCTACTACGCTTCGTAGTAGGCTTTTTCGCTTTAAATTCTATTTGCATTACAAAAATCAAAATCATTTGAGTCCTGTTCTTGCAATACCTCTGACAAAGTATTTTTGTGTAAACAAGAATATTATAACTACTGGGAGTATACTAAATGTTGCTGCAGCCATTAGCATGTTATAGAGCGTACCTACTTCTGAGCTGAATGTTTGCAATCCGACAGTAAGTGTCCTATATTTTGGACTGTTAGTTACTATCAATACCCATAGGAACGAATTCCAACTTCCAACAAACTTTAAAAGTGCGCTTGTTACAACCACAGGCTTGCTTAATGGAACAACAATTTGCCATAGGTATCTCCAATGTGAGCATCCATCGATTTTGGCAGCGTCAAACAATTCACTTGGTAAGCTCAGAAAATGTTGTCTCATAAGGAATATGGAGAAAACACTCACGATCCACGGAATAATAAGCGCGTAATATGTATCAATCCATCCGAATTTTGTAACTGTTATAAAGTTTGGAACAAGTAAAACTTCTCCTGGTACCATCATCGTTGCAAGGAATATACTAAATAATATATTCTTCCCTGGAAAGTTCATCCAAGAAAATGCATACGCCGCCATTGCAGAAATTATAACTTCAAGAATCGTAGTTACAGTTGCTATGAAAATTGTGTTTATGTAGTATCTTCCAAATGGAGCGGATTTCCAAGCCAATACGTAATTTTGGAAAACGTTTTTGACTACGTCCGAGAATGAAAATTTAAGGTGTATATTTTTTATATTGTCATCCATAAAATACACTGGCGAAACATTCTTCATCACAATTTCAATGCTTTTTCCATCTTTTACGAGCACAGATTCAACAAATTCAGGAGCTCTAATAATTTTCCAAGCATTGATAGAACCTTCATAAGCCATTCTGAGATTTTGGAGTTTTATGATATTCAATGCTACTTCTTTTAATAAATTATCCGCGTTGTTTAGTTCTTCAGAAAATGCATCTAACTTGGCTTTCGCAGAACTAAAGGTCAAATCGAATCCTACAACACTTGAGACTTTGTTTAAAAAGTCTTCAAATGAATTTTTTAACTCTTCTTTTATATTTATCTGTCTTTCTGTAGCAATATTTACTATAGAATTAACAAGAGATTTTATATTAGCTAAATCAACACTATTTACACCGTATTTTCTTTCTATTTCTAAGTCTATTGATTTGGCAAATTCATCTATAAGATTATTCATACCATGTTTATCTACGAAAGATTTAATATCCTCAAAATCTTCTAAGTCTTTTATTTTTTCAAGGAGTAAAGCTTTTCGTTCTTCTTCTGTCATTGGTTGAGCAACGATATTTTCATCAACTTTTTTGTCTTGGATTTTCACAAAATAATCGTATGTGCTTAAGAAGAAATTTATATTGTCTAAGTAATTCAATAGAGAATTCTGAAGAGCGTTATTGTAGTTTTCAGATAATTCGTTTGAATTTTCGTAAACTAAGTTATAATTGGATATGATATTTCTAATTTCTTTTAATTCATCAATTGTCAAAATAACCTCATTTCCAGCTTTGTACTTTTGTATTTTTGTACTTAATTCTTGTAATTCTTTCATTTTCTTTTCCAAGAAGTTGGCAAATTTTTCTTTTTCGTTTTCGTCTTGGATTCTATCAATACCAAAAGTAAGCATTGTATCTATACCATTTAGCAATGTTTCTACGTTGCCAGAAAGCCTCTCTATAAAATCCGTTCTTTTAAAAACAGGTGTCGCGCCGTAGATGTAGTTGAGAAGCACTTTTTCAAAAAAGTCTTCAGGATTGTTTTCAATTTCATCATCGATTGAAAAATTAGAAGGTATTTTTAAAGATTGTAAAAATTGTTTGTATTCTTCTTCATTAAGACTTAAAGTGTATGTACTACCTTTGAAAGGAATTGTTAATGTACCTCTGTAAAATGGATCATCATTGACGACGAGTACAAGTCCTTGAGTCTTTTTAGCAACAAATGTTAAAGCTTCTCTTAAACTGAGACCTTTTACAGATGATGTTGTCCCTGTTGATGGAACAACTTTAACATCACGTTGTGTGGAGAAAGATTTCGTTGACCACCTTGGTGGCCATGAATTTACTTCGGATGGTAATTTAAAAGATGTTACAAGCATCCAAGCAAATGGGGCTATCATCACAACTGTACCAAAGATAAGTAGTATGTAAATGAACAATTTTCTCAGCTCTTTCATTTGTAGCCCCCCTTAACTTACGTATTCTACAACTTTATCGCCAACGCGGTATTGGATGAACGTGAAAACAAGTATAACCATGAACAAAAGATAAGCTGCTGCGCTGGCAATTCCCATTCTTTGTTGTCTATAAAATAAGTCAAACACATAGTAAACCATCGTCATTCCACTGTTTCCGTAAGGACCTGGCAGGCCATCGTATAATATAAAAACTTCCTGGAAAACCTTAAATGCACCGATAACAGAGACTATAAGCAAGAAAAACGTAGTTGGCGATAAAAGTGGCCAAGTAATTTTGAAAAATTTCTGCACACTATTCGCTCCATCAACTTCAGCTGCTTCGTAATAAAAAGTATCTATGTTTTGCAAACCTGCTAAGAAAATCATTGCGTTATATCCTACACTCTTCCATATAGAGACTATACTTACCGTTGGAATCGTCCATTTTGCATCCTTCAACCATTTTACAGGTTGCATTCCCAATGTTGTTAAAAGATAATTCAAAAGGCCAACGTCATCGTTGTAAATCCACTTCCAAATGAGTCCAACAGCAACAGATGATGTGACAAAAGGAATAAAAAATGCTGTTCTGAAGAATGCCTTAAATTTAATTTCATTATTTAACAGTAAGGCTATCAAAAGAGCCAGAGTTAGTCCTATAGGAACGGTAAGAATAACATAATAAGTCGTGTTAACAAGAGCTTTGAAAAACAGATTTTTATTGGAAGCATCAAGTAAATAATCAATAATTCCGTAACTTTGTCCTTTAAAAAATGCTGAAAATTTGAATTCTGTTATTATGTAAAAAACGACACCTATTACAGAAGCAAGCCAGGCATGATCTTTCATGATTTGTTTGTCAATAATTTTTGTCTTGAGGTTTGCTATAATTACTCCCCAAAAAATTAAATCTAATATTATAGCTAAAGTTAAACTAACGTTGTTCCTTACTATAAAATAAACAAATAAAGAGATGATTGACAATACAGTTCCAATTTCTATTTTTTTCTTTTTAAATACATTAATTATTCCAAAAATTGCGAAGACGAGCATTAATGAGATGGCTATATACATAAAGCTGTAAATAAGACCCATGTAAAATGGCAATTTTACAGGATAATCAAATTTTAGGATTTCTTTGTAATTTCCAAGACCATAAAAATAAGGATTTTTCATATTCCTGAAATCCCACTTAAAAAAGCTAAGTACAAAAGAAAAACCAACGGGCCAGAATGTAAATATAGACAGAACTATCAGTGCAGGAAGCAAAAACAGGTAAGCCAGAAATCCTTCTTTGATCTTTTTAACATTGACACTGGTCACTTTTTCACCCCCAATGATATTTTAGATTTTGTTAAC